>Ga0206677_10001708_pt1 | contig 20099 bp, 11 predicted proteins | sample M130m12015metaG_FD_155475 | JGI IMG/M metagenome (GOLD analysis project Ga0206677, IMG submission 155475) | Ammonia-oxidizing marine archaeal communities from Monterey Bay, California, United States - M1 30m 12015 | ecosystem: Environmental > Aquatic > Marine > Intertidal zone | place: USA...
ACAAGGCTAACCCAGCAGAATCAGCAGACGCTGTTAATGTTGAGCAGCCAAGACGGGAGGAATCCCATAACATGGAGACAAATATGTCAAACGAAAAACAATCTCCTGAAAGCAATTTCGATTTAGATGCTTTTGCAAAGAAAGTAGCTGCTGATACAGCTGCTGAAATCGCAATGAAGCAAGCTGAGTCAAAAGCTGCTGAACAGAAGGCTGCAGAAGAAGCTGCTCAAAAAGCAACTGATGAAGCTGAAGTTCTAAAAGCTAACGAAAAAGCCGATCAGGAAAAAACTAAAACTATAGTTGAAGCTGGATTAACAGGAGCCGAAAAGCTCATGAATGATGTTGAAGCTAGAGTTAATGATAACTATTCTAATTTAGAGTCAGTTGTTAAAAATCTAGAATCACAATTAGCTGAAAAATCAGAAGAAATCATGAATATCAGAGAGTCTAAAAGACATTTCGCTGATAGAAGTGGTACTGGTAACTGGAAAAAAGAATTCGAATCAGATATTCTTGATGCAAAATTTGCTGGTCTAGCGACTGGTAAAGGATGGAACAATGATATGTCAAAATCTTTGATGGAAAAAGTAAATCAACATTCAGGTGTTCAAGTTTCCTCAGGTGATTTCGAGCAAATCGTTTCAACTAATATTGAAAGAGATATTCAGAATGAGCTAGTTCTAGCACCTCTATTTAGAGAGATTGCAATGAATTCTGCAAATATGATAATACCAATCTTACCAGATAGCGGTTACGCTGAATTTACTTCAGGGTCTGCTGTAGCAAATGACAACTTAGATATGAGGTCTGCTTCTTATGGTGACGATGCAGGTGTTACTATGCAAGAAAGAATTCTTACAACTAAGAAACTTATTTCTCAGTCATTCTTAGGTAATGAAACTGAAGAAGATGCAATCTTACCGATTCTTCCTTTAATTAGAGAGTCTATGGTTAGATCACACGCTAGAGCAATTGAAAATGCTATTTTAGCTGGTGACGATGCTGAGGGTGCTTTCGGTACTGGTGGAGCTTCTTTTGAAGGTTTACTACACTTAGCAAGAAACGATTCAGATTTTACTGCATCGACTACTGCTTTTGCTACTGATACAGTTACAGCTTTGGATTTATTAGCTATGAGAAAAAATATGGGCAAATATGGTGTTAATCCATCAGAAGTTGTTTATATCGTTTCACAAAGAACTTACTATGAACTACTAGAAGATCCTGAGTTCCAAGACGCACAACTTGTTGGCGACATGGCAACTAAGCTTTCTGGTGAAATTGGTCAAGTATTCGGTTCAAGAGTACTATTATGTGACGAGTTTGCTACACCAGCAGTTTCTAAGTTCGGTGCTATTGCTGTTAACCCAAGCAACTATGTATTACCTAGACTAAGAGGTGTTACAGTTGAGTCTGATTACGAAGTAATCAACCAAAGAAGAGTTCTTGTGGCTTCACAAAGAATCGGATTTACCGATCTTATTGATGGCGCAACTTCTAAGTGGGCTTACCAGTATAAAAACGCGTAAGAATTAATTCTTAACAGGAAATGGTTTTTGGGAGTGTACCTAACACTCCCACTTTTTAACTATGGCAGATTTAATAACAGTATCAGAATATAAAAGCGCAGAAGGACTCGTTGGTAATAAAGACGACGCCCGCTTAGCTATATTAGTGCCACAAGTTAGCGACCTAGCAAAGAAATATTGCGGGACAAGTTTTATAGATTATTACAGTACAGATAAGGTAGAATACTTTAACATAAATGACCCTTACACAAGTAATGTAATATTGAGCGAATGTCCAGTAGTGACAATCGACGAAGTAGCAGAAAGGACAGCGTATTCAGAGTCTTATACTGCTTTAACAACTGCAAAATATGAATATTATTTTGATTCTACAGCAGATTCAATTAAGAGAACAAGTGATAGCGGAAGAGAAAAGAATTTTCCAGTTGGTGTAGGTGCAGTAAAAGTAACCTACAATGCGGGGTACAGTGAGACTCCAAAAGATTTAAAATTAGCACTCTTTGATTTAATAAATTACTATTTAAGAGATGAACATAAAGAAAGAAGATCTATAGCAGGTGCTACACTACAGAATCAAGGAACATCTGGTCTTACTACAAGTACAGACTTCCCTGATCATATTAAGAGAGTATTAGATTTATATAGAGTAATTATATAATGTCTTCACCAAAACTAAGTAAGTTTTTAAAAGATGTTATTGTTCCTATGACAAAAAACTCGGCAAGCAGGACAAAAGGAAAGGAAGGAACTAGATTTGACGTAGAAAACTATCCAGGACAAATATTTAGATTTAATGTAGAAAGTCACGCAAAAGTTTTAAAATCAATGCATGATAAAGGAGAGTTTGCAAACAAAGATGGAAAAGAGTTAGATAAGTTTTTCTTTTTTGATTTACTTATAAAGTTCTGTAAACAATATGAAAAGTTTGAAGAAAGTAAAGTACTTGGGTATAAAAGAACATTAAAAAGTGCGGGTTCAAAAGGTGTATCGCTTAAAATAGGCACAAAAGAGTTTAATGATTTAAAAAAGCTAAAACGACAGCATCATGGCGGTAAATACTACGCTATAATAGTAAGAAATTACAATAAATCAAAAGAGTTTTACACACAGAGTAAAATTAGTTCTACTCACAACTTACACAGACAGTTAGTTAAATGGGAAACTGAGTATTTAGGTAACTCTGAACAAAAAAGTAAAGATTTAGAAGCAAGTTTTAAAAAGGGTGGAAGTAATGTTGATAGGTTTGCGGGCGGTTTTAATCAAGAAATAGGACATGGGTACGAAGAGCTAGGGCAACAAGAAGGAGTAGCTTCTTCAGGGTACACTGCAATGAGAGCAGCTTCGAGTACTTTACAAAGTAAAGAATTTCAAAATGCTCCTAATATAGTTAAAGAACAAATTTTAAAAGATTTAACTAATGCTTTAGAAGTTTATGGAGTAACAATAGAACAAGCTTCTAAAATGACCCAGAAAGACTTCTTAAAAGGTTTTGATTTAGTACTTACTACACAAGATAAAGATCAAAATAGAACCCAAGCAGCTACAGAAGCAGCAGCATTAGACTCAGTAACTAAAAAAATGAGTCAGCATGCGGCAGATCTTGAAGGTTCATTGAGTTTAAATGAAATGATTAATCATTTTTTAATGTCAAGTTTTCAAGGTAACAAACATGTTAAGTTAACTCAGAAATATAAAAAAAGTTATAGATCAAACTCAAAAAGTAAGTCTATACCTTTAAAAATTCCATATAAGAGGTTAACCCCAATAGTAAATAGTGGATTACAATTTAGTAAAAAACACATAGCAAGAAGAAGTTTACAAAAAAGAGGAACAAGACAAAAGTCGTCTAATAGATTAAATCCTCTTGCTTTGATAAACATGATAAATAAGAAGTTACCAGGAGAAGTCGAAAAGAATATGGGACTTCCAGGACTAGAGAGCAGAACAGGAAGATTCGCTTCTAGTGCCAAAGTAGTAAACTTTACAGAAGGAAAAGGCGTACCTACTTTAGACTATACTTATCAAAAGAATCCTTATCAAGTATTTGAAGAAGGAGAAAGAGGAAGAAACGGATGGGCTTCGACAAACAGAGACCCTCGAAGACTGATAGATAGGTCTATTAGAGAGGTAGCAAAAGATTTAGCACTAGCAAGATTTAATACTAGGAGAATATAATGGCAGAACGAGATTATACTACAAGACGAAGCGCCATTGTAAATGCTTTAGTAAGCAAACTAGCACTTGTAGATGGAACAGGACAATACCAAAGCTCCATCGCAAATGTAGAACCCAGAATTAAGTTTTGGGATGAAGTAGATGATTTTCCTTCTGTGCATGTAAGTGCAGGAGGCGAAGCAAGAGAATATTTAGGGGCTGGTATTAAGCACAGATTCTTAACTATAACACTAAGATGTTATGTTAATGAAGAAGACGCCGTAACAGCATTAGAAAAATTATTAGAGGACGTGGAAACTGTAATAGAAACCAATAATCCTTTAGTTTATACAACTTTAGCAGGAGATCAAACAGCAATACAGACAACTGTAGTAAGTATTGATACTGATGAAGGAGTTTTAGAACCATTGGGCATTGGAGAAATAGTTATCCAAGTTCGATATTAAAGAGAAAACAGCAGCGGCAAACTAAAGTTTAGCTAAAGCTCTTTTCATAAAAATAGGAGAAAATTAAAATGGCAGATACATTTTATTTTAGTCGAGATACCAAAGTTCATCTAACAGATGCCTCAGGAGGCGCAGTATATAATATACCTGTTCTAGATGGATTTAGTTTTTCACAAGCAACAAACACAACAGAGGTGACTCTCAATGAAATGGCTACGACAACTGGAGAAAGTAGAAGGGCTAGACAAATGTTTACTGATTCTTATGCGCCAGCAGAATGGTCTTTTTCAACTTACATTAGGCCTTTTAAATCAGGTGGTGATAATACCGGCGGAGAACACAATGGCGCATATCATCATATAGTAGAAGAAGCTTTATGGAATGCTTTGGCAGGAAGTGGAGCAGTAGGAGCATCTGGAACAGCTGTAACAGCAGATGGAACAGACTGTAATATATCTTTTGAAAATTCAAACAAAGTTGCATTACATACTTTTGATTTACATTTTGAAATGGGGCATGGTAAAGCTACTCCAACAATTTATAAAATAGAAGAATGTGTTGTAAATGAAGTTTCAATTGATTTTGATATTGATGGAATTGCTACTGCAAACTGGTCAGGTTTTGGAAAAATCATAACCGAAGACTCTATGCCAACAGCAACAATTACAGAAGGAACAGCAGCAGCAGATACTAATAACTTTATTAGAAATAGATTAACAGACTTAGTTTTAACTAATGATGTTACAACTGCAGTTGGTGGTAATGGTGGAAGTTCAAGTGCAACTATAACTTTAACAGCAGCTAATGAGTTGATCAAAGTTGGACAAGTAGTTAAAGCAACCGGAGTAACAGCAGGTACAACTGTAGCTGCAATATCAGGTACTACTTTAACATTAAGTGGAGCAATGACTGTTGCAAACGGTACAGCATTTACCTTCTCAAACGCAGGCATGACTGATACATATACATTAACACTAACGGGCGGAAATGTTACTATTTCAAATAATATGACTTTCTTAACACCGGAAACATTAGGGCTTGTTAATCAGCCTTTAGGACATGTAACAGGAACAAGAAGTGTTTCAGGTAGCTTTACATGCTACTTAAACACTCCAGCAAGTGGAACTTCAAGTGCAGATTTATTTGAAGATATTATTGGAGCTACTTCAGTAACAACAAATTCATTTGACTTAACGTTTACAGTAGGTGGAACAGGTAATACTCCAAGAATGGTTATGAATTTAGATAATTGCCATCTTGAAGTACCTACACATTCAATTGAAGATATAGTAAGTTTGGAAACTAATTTCCATGCTTTGCCAACATCAGTAGATGCAAAAGATGAAATAGACATAATCTTTGTAGGACCAACAGTAACTTAGTAATTAAATTAACGGGGAGGGGTCATTCCCTCCCTCTTTTATAGGAAAAAACAATGACAGAACAGAACAAAAAACCAAACGTATCACTAGCGAGTTTATTAACTCCAAGTAAAACAGTATCTATGGACTTTCCAGGAATGGAAGGTTTTACAGTAGATCTCTGTTATCTCGCAAGAGAAGAATTAATTAAATTAAGAAATAAATCTATAACTCAAAAGTTCAATAAAAAAACAAGAGGTTTTGAAGATAGTTTAGATGAAAATAAATTTTTAGTTGAGTATGTAAAAGCAATAATTAAGGGATGGAAAGGCTTAAAGTATTCTTACTTAGAAGAGCTTCTATTAGTAGATATCAGTAGCTTAGATCCTGAAGATGAATTAGAGTTTACTCAAGAGAATGCAGAAACATTAATGAAAAATGCAACTGACTTTGACTCATGGGTTAATGAAACAACTGGAGATTTAGAAAATTTTACCAAGACCAAGTAGAAGTAATACTTGGTTTACTAGATAAACAGTACAAGGAAGGACAACTTGATTATGACGCATATATAAATATGTGCGAACAATTAAAACAAGAACCTGACTTAGACGATATGCCACCAGCACAGAATGACTATCCTCATGAAGTACAAGTGGCATTTCTTATACATGGACTACTCCCCGATAGATGGGAAGGTATGAGTGGTTCTTATATGGGAAAAGACATGTCATCCTTAGGAACTCTACTAGATGTATGGGAAGTTGAAGATAAAAAATCCATAATATTCTTCCTAAAACATATAGAAGGAAGAAATGCTAGGAAAATAAATGCTGACTTAGAAAGAAAAAGATCAGCAGATAAAAATAAAGCAAAAGCTAAGGGCGGAATAAATTCTGCAAATATAAAAAGATAAATGTCAAAGAAAAACGAAGTAAGAATTCCTATTAAAGTTGATGGTAAGGAAATTCTACTAACTAAAAAGCAAATAGATAAACTGAATACCTCGTTGGATAAAACAGGTACTTCTGCACACTCAGCCGATCGTAGGCTAAAAGGAGCTGCTCAGACTTCTTCAAGTGGTACAAAAAACTTTTCGAAAATGGCGCAAGGCATTACAGGGGGACTTGTACCTGCATATGCTACCCTTGCTGCTAATATATTTGCTATTTCAGCTGCTTTTAGATTTTTACAAAGTGCTGGAGATTTAAGAATACTACAACAAGGGCAGTTAGAGTACGCACAAAGAACAGGTCAATCTTTATCTATACTTACAAGGCAGCTACAAGCAGCTACAGAAGGACAGCTAGCTTTCGCAGAAGCAGCACAGGCAGTAGCGATTGGTACAGCAGCTGGCTTATCTGCAAAACAAATTAATGAGTTAGGAAAAGTCGCAAAAAATGCTTCTCTTATGTTGGGAAGAGACCTAACAGATTCATTCAATAGATTGGTAAGAGGTGCTGTAAAAGCGGAACCAGAACTACTAGATGAATTAGGTATTATTCTTCGTCTTGATACTGCCGCTGAAAAATATGCATTAACTATAGGTAAAAATGCAAAACAGTTAAACATATTTGAAAAATCCCAAGCAGTTGTAAATGAAGTTCTAGAACAAGGTAAGGAAAAGTTCGGAGCAGTAGAAACACAAGTTAACCAACTAACAAAACTTGCAAAATCTTTTGATGATTTAACAAATTCATTAAAAGGATTTTTAGTGCCTGTTGCTGAGTTTAGCGCAAAAGCGCTCAGTCAAAATACTCTAGCTTTAGCTGGAGCAGGAACATTATTAGGTACTGGAATAGTAAGAGCCATAACACCTTCACCCGCAGGTATAGATTTAGGAGCTGCAGGGGCATCCGCACAAGCAAATCTTCAAGGTATATATTCAGGAAAAAGAGATTTAGGTAATTTAGATTCAAAAGGCATTAAAGCAATGAAAAGAACTATAAATGATGCTTATGAGAAGAATAGCAGTACTGTTATAAACTTTGAAAAAATGAGAAGAACAGAAGCTCTAAAAAGTCTACGTATTATAGAGATGACAACTTTAGAAGAACAAAGATCTCGTGCTAGAGGTTTTACGAAATTTAGATATGATATTTCTTTAACATATTCTCAATATAGACTTGACCATAAGAGAACAATGGCTTTTATAAAAACAACGTCAGTAATGGCAGGAAGAGCACTACAAGGTGCGTTAAGATTTGCAGGTTACGCTGGTATACTTATTTCTGTAGTTGGTCTAATAAAACAACTTAGGCATGAGTCAAATGCAACAGAGATGGCAATGAAAGAAGCTCAAAAAGAGTTTGGATCTTTATTTTCTAAAAATGCAAAAGAACTCAAAAAAACTATAGAAGGATTAAAAACTTATGATAGTTTATTATCAAATGCCGTACGTAATGCAAAAGCTTTAAGTAATATTGATTATTCAGCAGCAATGAAAGGATTTGAAGGAGGACTTTCAGGTACTGGGTACATTGATACACTTTTTGAAAAAAATCGAGAAGTAAAAGGGATAGAAAAAAAGATGTACGATCTTTTGTATGGCGCAGGACTTGGCGGTGCCTTTGAGGCAACACTAGGTAAAGGTATTGAACAAAAGGCAGGCCTTTCAGCAGATCAAATTAGAGGGTTTGAAGGCCTAAAAACGATGTTAGAGCAAGAAGAAACTTTACTTTTAAAAGGAAGCGACGCACATATACAACATACTAAAGGAATAGAAGCACTAACAGAGTTATTAAATAACCCTACAAGTCAGAGCGCATTTGATAGTGCAAAACTTTTTGTTACAGATATAGCAAAAAACGGTACCGAAGCACAAAAAAGTATGAAAGGCATTGCACAGACTACTCAAATACTGACAAGTGCAGTTAATGACTTTAGTAAAGCTTTAAACAGTTTTAAAAGTGCTCAAACCCCTTTGACAAGATTAACAACTAATGTTGCCTCAGTTGGTAGTACGATAAGCGGAATAGGAGAAGCTTTCTCTAAAGGTGATGCACAGTTAGACTTTAAGATAGGCGGATCACTATTTGATAAAGGAAGCTTAAATGCATTTAAAACTATGTTAAGACCTGACGAAGAAGCACAGTTTTTAGCAGAATATGATGCAACTAATAAAAAATTACAAGAATTAGCAGTACAAAGAGCAACATATCTTGTAGACGGAAAAAAGGAATTTCCTAGTGGAGAGATGGTTACAAGAAATCGTACAAAAGAAGAATACGAAGCATATAAAGCCTCCCCCGATTTTGTACCCCAACTAATTGACCTTGATAGTCTATATACTGCGGGTTACAACTATGGCACAATAGAAGTAGAGGGAACAGCTACCGGTAAAGATCTTGCAGAAAAACTTCATAAAGAAATGACTGAAACAGGGTCTAGCGCATATGAATTCCTTGGAGATATACTTGAAACAGAAGCTAGAAGACTACATGGCATAGAAATGGGCATGATAGAGGACAAAACTCTTGCCCAGAAGAATTTAACATTACTTTCTGTTGGAGCTACAAAAAATCAAACAAAACAACTAAAAATGCAGGCGGCTATAATAAATAATGACTTAAATATCTCTAATACGCAAACTCTAATACAGGAACTTAAAGATAAAGATTTAGAAAAAAATGCAGCACAAATAGCAATGGAAAACGAAAAACTAGAGTTACTCCGAGCACAAGGCTTACAACTTCAAGCAAATATAGACCATCAATTCCAACTAGCACAAGCTGCGAAAGATAGTTTTGAGTCTGGATTGCAAGGAACTTTCGATAATCTTATGACAGGTAAAAACTCTAGTTTAACAGAAGGGTTAGCAAACATAGCGAAAGGAACATTAGAATCTGTATCGAAAAAACTATCAGAGCAAATGGCTACAGGAGTTTCAAACTTCTTATTTGGAAATAAAGAATTAGAAGGATATAAGAAAGGGGCGGAGATATTAAAGCAAGGAATTATTGACGGAGCTAGAGCAGCAGTAGGCACTGGCACTGGAGACATCTCTTCAAGTAGTGTTGAAATGGGCGGCCTTGAAAAAGCCTTTAACATGGGCAAAAAAGCTTTTGCATTTCTTAATCCTTTTTCTGCCGCAAAAGGCGGTATCAGTCCAGAATATGCAAAAGGCGGAATCACTCCTGTCTACGCTGCTACTGGAGGAGTATTCTCAGGCTCCAAACAAGGATATCCAGCTATTATGCATGGCAACGAAGCAGTAGTACCATTACCTGACGGAAAATCAATTCCAGTCTCTGGAGGAATGGGCGGAACTGTAAACGTTTCTGTAAATATGGCGACAGGAGAAACAAGTTCCACTTCAAACGCAGAAGACATGTACCAGATGGGAACTGCAATAGCTCAAGCAGTAGAGAACGAATTAGAAAAACAACAGAGACCAGGAGGGATGTTAGCCCCTTATTAATATATTATGGCAATAGGATTCAACACAGGCGGAACTTTAGGAATTGTAGTACCAGACAAAGGACTTACACTTTCAAATAAACCAAAGATACATTTATCGACTTTTGGCGATGGCTATGAGCACCGTATTGCAGACGGTATTAATACTTTAGTTCAATCTTTTAGCCTAAGTTTTACAACTAGACCAAAAGCAGAAATAGATGATATAGTAGATTTCTTTGAAAGCAAAGGAGCAATAACTGCATTTGACTATACTGTTTCTGACACTAATTCTGGAGGAAATGAAAGAACAATCAAAGTAGTCTGTGACTCTTGGAACCAAACATGGGCATATAATAATTTTTATAGTTTAACAGCAAATTTTAGGAGAGTATACGAGTCGTGAGTACAAACAGTTTAATAAATGATTTTCAAAAACAGGCAGTGGCTTCAGGCATTGTAGAGCTGTATGAGATAGAAAAAGCAGATGGAACATTTGCTTATATAACAAGAGGAGAAGATTCAGATGGAAGTAGTCTACAACTTTATGATTATACTTCTACTAGCACTCTTAGAACTTATGCACCCTATCCTGTAGAGAGTTCTGGGTTTGAAATTAAAGTAACAGGAGCAATACCAAGACCTGTTATTAACTTTTCAAATGTAGGTAATAACTTTACTACTTTAATGGGTACTACAGATACAAACGCATTACTAGGTAAAAAAATTGTACGAAGATTAACATTAAAAAAATATTTAGCAGGAGAATCAGCAGATACTGGATCAGGCAATCAATCTATAGAGTTTGATAGACAAGTATGGGTTATCTCTAAACTAATGAAAAAAGATGCAACAGCGTTAAGTTTTGAACTTAAAGCGCCTTTTGATTTAGAAGGGGTTAAGATACCTGCAAGACAGATAATATCAAACGCTTGCCCTTGGGAGTATACAGGAGCCTCCCCTTCTTTACCTGAAGCAGATAAATGCGGAGGGTGTACTTGGGATAAGGCAGGTTCTTTTAGAGCAAGATATAATACAAATGATACTAGCCAAAAAGTTTATGTAACACTTGATGATGAGTATATTTATGATGGTAGCTTATCTTATACAGACTATACAGCAGCAACTTCAAGTACTGCATTTGCTGTTGATGATTTTATAAAAACAACAGGAGAAGCTGCAACTGAAATAACTACAGCAGGAGGCTTCAACGCTATTACAAATTTAACTAGGTACTGGCAAGTACTTACTGCAGGAACAAAAACAGCTTTAGGTACTCCTTCAGAGTCTAATAGTAACTTCGCAGTAGTAAGAGTATTTTCTTCTAGTTATAGTGCAAGTACTACATATAAAGCTTACACAGATGATAGACTAAATAGTATAGTTAAATCTGGAGACTTCTTATGGAAAACAAAGCAGCCCACTGTAGGTAACAGCCCAACATTTAGTGATTATTGGAGAAGAGCAGATGAGTGTGGCAAAAGACTAAATTCTTGTAATAAAAGATTTGGGTTTGTACCAAAGACTTCAACAAGTACAACTTCTAGAGGCAGTGCTACTTTTGAGAATAGAGTTCTACCTTTTGGAGGTTTTCCAGGGTCAAAGAACTTTGAATAAATTTATAGAAGAAATCTTTTCTCATGCAGAAAAGGAAGCTCCACGCGAGATGTGCGGCTTAATAATAGAACAGAATAATGAAGAAAAATGGATTCCTTGCGAAAACAAATTTTTAGGAGAAAATCAATTTGAAATTGACCCAAAAACTTTCGCAAAGTATCAACTAATTTCGAAAATAAAATATGTAGTCCATAGTCACTACATGCAAGATTGTCATCCAAGTGAGCATGACAAGAAAAACTGTAAGGTATTAGGTATTCCATACTTAATCGTATCTTACCCTGATAGAGGAGTTAATATTTATGACCCACGTTAAGTTAATGGGAGAAATGGGAGAAAAGTTCGGAGCGGAATGGAACATGGATGTTTCCAATTTTCGTGATGTTTTTCGTCTTATTGATTGCCAAACAAATGGATTTAAACAGTACTTAACAACTTGTGCAGAAGAGGGAATAAACTTTACTATTCAAAACGGAGAAGACTTAGTAGATGGTACTCTCGATGCAATGATAGCCCCTGTAAAAGATACTGTAGTTATTACTCCAGTTGCTGCAGGTGCCGGAATGAAAGATATTTTAAAAGTAGTATTTGGAGTTTTTCTACTGATGTATGGGCCGGGAATGGCAGACGGTTTATTTGGAGGAGCAGAGGCACAGGCTGCAAAAGACCTGGATGCAGTCACAAGAGCAACAGGCATGGTAGAAGGAGTAAGAGTAGGAAGCTATGGAACTACACAAGCTCAGGTAGATGCAGCAGCTAAAGTAGAAAGAATACAAAAAGCAAAAGCATTTACAACAAAAGCAATACAAGGAGTAGGAACTAATTTAGCACTAAGCGGTGTACAAGGATATTTAACTCCTGATACTCCCTCAACTTCAGGGAAAAGTTACTTATTCAATGGCCCAGAAAACAACGTAAAAGAGGGAGTACCAGTGCCTTTACTATACGGACAGCTAATGGTTGGAGGCTCAGTAATAAACTTCGGAGTAGAGGAAGAAGCTCTACCACCTTTTGCTTTACAAGGATATACAAGAATAACAGATGGCTCATCTTCATGGACTACAAGCGACGGGAGTTACGGCGGTGGTAGCGGAAAAGATAGAGGTATAACTCATGCATTTTAGGAGAAAATAATGGGATATGGAAAAAGATTTGCTGATGAACTAGAAGCAGCTTCAAATAATAATGTTGGGGGCTCAAATGCAGTAGCAGGAACTTCTAGTACTATAGAAGGCTCAAAAAACATGCCTGAAGAAAATCAAACTGCAGTAATATATGACGTTTTGTCTGAAGGCCCGATTGAAGGTTTGGTAGATGGAACAAATTCAATATTTTTAGATAAAACTCCTGTAACTATAGAAGACAAAAAATACCAACCTATAGTAATTGGGAAAGGTAATTTCACAGCAAGTACACTAACTATAGTAGATTCTACTAGTTCCAATCCTTTTGCTAATCTTTCTACAGAAGATGGTAAAAGATTTGTAAGAATTGCTAAAGGTAAAAAGTTAATTACAGGTAATGGAACTTCTACAGGAATTTCAGGTACTGAAGGCTCGAATATAATTACTTCATCTACTGCTTTTTTCTCTGAAGATGACTTAGCAAGTGTAAATCCTACTTCAGGAACAGATGTTTTTATTGATACAGAGATACCTGATCCTTTTATAAGAATAGAAGGAGCGGGGGCTAACTCTTCAGTAGAACTGGTAACTCCTATAGTTAGATTTATTAGTACAACTTCTGTAGAAATTGGACAACCTTTACCTAGAGATATTACACATAAAACAGCAGCTATTGATAAGATAGGTACAATTGCTAGTTTTACTAATCCAAATACTGCAGTTATAACACAGTCAACCCCTTTAGGCACTGCTAAAGTAGATGCTACTAACGTAGAGATTCTTGTAAATACTCCTGCCGCAGTAAATATAGAAGATCCTATATATAATTTCCAAAACTTTTCATACTCATTTATGAACGGGCATCCAGATCAGCCGTATTTAAAAGGTTTCAAAGACATAGGTAGCGCTAGTATAATTGAGAATAAAAATGTTGCGATAGAACAAACTCAAGGACTTCTTTCCAATAACAATAATACAATAACTGGAAAATGGAGTAGTAATACAGCGGCTGCTAGTGCACAAGCTGTAGTTGTTACAGATAATGCAATATCAAATCCTAATGAAGTAGACAGCATAAAATTAACCTTTAAGTCTCCTACTATGATAGCGGCTAAATCAAGTAGTGGTGATGAGAAACCAGCAAACTGTGAACTAAGAATTTTCTTAGGGTATAAGAAAACAGGAGATAATGCATTCACACAAAAACTTATGTTTGGTCCTACTGACGAAGATTTAAGTTCAAGGGAAGATAACAAACAGTCAAGACCTTGGGAAAACGCACACAATAGTGGTAGAATTAGAACAGAAACAAGAACACCTTTTGCAGAAAGCTTTACTATTGATTTAACTCCTTATAAGCCTTTATCAGATTACCAAATAACAATTCAAAGAGTAGACCCAGCTATCGGGAAAAACGGAGATTATAATCATACTGCTACTGTTACTTTAGACACTGTTGAACATAGATTTACAGATAAATTATCATACCCTCATGCTGCATACTCGGCAGTACTTTTTGATGCGGAATCATTCTCAAAAATACCTTCTCGTTCTTATGAACTAAAAGGATTAAAAGTAAAAGTACCTACTAACTATTTTCCAAAAGGCGAAGGCGGAAGAACTCATGGAGAGTATGACAGAAATATAAGTTCTGGAGTAGACTCTGGAAGTTACCAAAACTGGGATGGAAATTTTAGAGGAGATTTATCTACTTATGCTGAGGGACATGTTAACCATGAACTAGTATGGACAGATAATCCTGCTTGGATTTTCTATGACTTAGTAACAAATAAAAGATACGGAATAGGAAAATATATAGAAAACAGTCAAGTAGATAAATTCGAATTATATAAGATCGCAAGATACTGTGACGAACTTGTAGCAGATGGAAAAGGTGGACTTGAGCCAAGATTTACTGCAAACGTATACATAAAAGAAGCAGCAGACGCACTCAAAGTATTGAAAGATATTTCTCAAGTATTTAGGGGAATGTTATATTGGTTAGATGGTCAAATTCAATTTTCACAAAATAGGTATGAACAACCTATATTTACTTTTTCAAAAGCAAACACTATAGGAGGATTTGCTTATACTTCACCTAGAGGACAGTTTAGATCAAATCAGATTAGAGTAACTTGGAATGACCCAGACTCTATGTACAAACAAGCAGTAGAAATCGTAGAAGATACTAATAATATATTAGAAACTGGAAAAGTTGTACCTAAAACTATTGTTGCTTTCGGAGCAACTTCAAGAGGACAAGCACATAGATTTGGTAAGTGGAGTTTATTCACAGAGATACTAGAAGCCGAAGCTGTAGCATTTCAATCTTCTATCAATGCAGGATTCTTAAAACCTGGCAACGTAGTATTAATTCAAGATGCAGACAAAGATGTAATATCTAATTCCGGTAGATTGTCTTCTTCTAGTTCTGTTACTGGTATAAACCTAGATAGACCAATAAATCTTTCTAGCGGCAATACTTTTAAATTATCTATTATGTATCCACAAGGTGGAGCATACTTATCTAATACTAGTGCTATAATAAATGATAGTACTACAGATGCTTCTGTAACAAATACTTACCAGAGAGGAGACTTAATAACTCATGCAAAAGTAGGGGGAACTGTAGTAGAACTAACAACAGATGAGCAAACTAATAATGCAGTAGATAGTAGCGGTGATGCTTTAGATTTAGTATGGAATCCTAATTCAAGAATTGAAACTCAAACTATATCTAGTACAGGGTCGTCAGTAAGTTCAGTAACAGTTAGTAGTGCCTTTACATCAGCTCCTGAGTCAGACTCAATGTGGGCAATCAGAGAGTACGATGCTGCAGGAGCCCTTGTAAACGGATCAGCACAACAATATGTAATTGTAGATATAAAAGAAGAACCAAATAAATTATATACTATATCCGCAGCTAAGTATGAGCCTTCTAAGTTCGACATGGTTGACAGAGGATATATACTAGACGTAGGTGTAGACACTAATAAATTACCTACCTTTAGAGAAAGCCCACCAGCTCCAGAAACTTTAAGTTTAGAAGTTGTAAAATCTTTTAATGCAGGATTAAATGATTCTTCGAATATACTAGGTGCTACTAATCAAATAAGAATTAACTGGGGAAGAGTGTTAAATGATGACGGTACTGAATACAAACATCTAAGTCATTTTGAAATAAAACATAATATTGATAGTTCTAGAGTTGATAAATTCAAAAAGCTAACAGTAGCAAAAACAGAAAACGTTTTAAGCGTAGACTTTGATGGGCCAAAAGAAATGATTGTTCAAGTTCAATCAGTTAATATTAATGGCGGAAAGTCTTCTATAGTACAAAGAAAGATTGAAGTTACAAATAGTCAAGTTAGTAATGGAACTACTGAAATATTTAAAGTACCTAGTGATGGAAAAATAGACAAACATATTCAATGCGGAGGATCTAACGTATCTATAGATAGTGTAAACTATCAATTACAAAGCTCAGACGGTACAATATATACTAATCCTAGCAACGGAAACACAGCCTCTTACCAGCAAAGTTTTGTAGGTATGGCAGCAAATTCAGAAGCATACTTACTATTTGATGCGTCAGAAAGCGCAACTAGTGGAGATGTTTTAAAAGCTGTAGAGAATAAAATAGACTCAACAGCACTATTACCTTTAGGAGTAAATAGTAGTAATGCGGCAGTAACTACACCTCTAGCTTTTGAATACTTAGCAGAAGTAGGAGCAGCGAACAATGGTATAACAACCGAGACCGGAACTATAAGCGGAACAGTCGGTGATAACATTATTACTGGTTCTTCAACTGATTTTACTACTGAATTTGAAAACGGAGATATTATTGTAATTGCTCCAGCAGGAACAACACGTTTTTACAGTAAAATAAATTATATTGAAAGCAATACAAAACTACAAATTGCAACTCCTTTACCTAGAACTTACTCAGGAGTATCTGTAAGTAGCCTATCATTCAAATCAGATCCTATATCAGACGTTATTTTAGCAAAAGTATCTTATGACGGTTCAACTTACACAGTAGAAGAAAAGTATTCAGAAGGCACTGAAAGTTTAGGGTATTTTCATCATGAAAACACTTCAAATACAAATGCACTAAGTGCTGACGCTTTTAAAACTGAGTTTGGTAGATTCCCACAAGAAGGAGATATACTTATTGTTGTGAATACAGCTCCCACTCCTAAAGTAAGTAAGTCGTATAAATTCGCAAGTAATGCCTTTAGTGAAATAGCTAACTTTATGACTGGAGATTTAGTAGTCGATGGTTCAATTTCTGGTACAAAAATAAATTCTGCTACTAAAGTTACAGCAGGTACTGGAAATAATGTAGGTGTGTTAGACGGAGCAGACTCTACATTTAGAATATATGCAGGACATGCTACTCCAGCAGATGCTCCTTTCAGAGTAACACAAGGCGGAGCTTTGACAGCAACAAGTGCTACTATAGAAGGAGCTATAGACGCTACAACTCTTAATGTTATTAATGCAAGTGTAGTAGGTTCTTTAACAGCAAGTGAACTTACAGCAGGTTCAGTAACAGTACAAAGTTTAAATCAAGCAGTATGGAATGAAATTGATACTAGAGTAGCAGGAACTTCGGCAAATGGTTTTTATGATAGTAAAAATTCAACTACAGGATATTTAGGAGTTTCAAAAACTCTATCTTTGACAGGTTCTTCAAGCGCAGGTTATCAACATAATGGTGAAGATTTACACTTACGTTTCCAACTAGTAGATTCATTTGGTCCAGCCCCAGCAGGATTTACAGGAAACGGGTTAAAAGTTACAGCACAATTTCAATACAGACTAGCAAGTTCAAGTACTTGGATAAATGTAGGGTCTTCTTTGACGGAATCTTTAACTAAAACAGATTATTCTTCAGGTTCATTATATGATATAGACATGGATCACGATGTAGAAATATCTAGTTCTTTAACTTCTTCTTCTTACTACCATTTCCAAGTAGTTCTTACTCCTACTATAACAAACAATGCCTTTGTAGCATTTATAACTTATGGTCAGGGAGGAGCAAATGACACAAGCGGATCTCCTTTTGCTTTTGCGGCACAACAAGGAAGTACTTCTGTAGGTTCAGGATCTGGTACAATAACAGGTGTTACTGCTAATGATGGTTTAAGTGGGGGCGGTACAACAGGTACTGTTAGTTTAGCAGTTGATAGCACAGTTGTAAGAACAACAGGAACACAAACAATTGCGGGTGCAAAAACTTTCTCAGATAATATAATATTGTCTGGAAATCTTGATGTACAGGGAACTACTACTACATTAAACGCACAAGACTTAAATGTAACAGATAAAAGTATTGTTTTAAATTATCATGCAAGTAATGACACTTCTGGAACAGCAAATAATGCAGGTATAATTATTCAAGACGCAGTAAATTCTAGTACTGATGCTACTATTTTATGGGACGCAACTAACGATAACTTTAACTTTTCACACAAAATAAGATTAGATGACAATATACAAGCACAGTTTGGTAATGGCGCAGATTTACAGATTTATCATACAGGTAGTACATCTTTTATAGCAAATGGTGGAAATGGTAGTTTAAGACTTACTAATGGTACTGGAAATATTGAGTTAAGAGCATCAACTGTAGCATTGCAAGACAACTCAGCATATAACTATTTAAGAACAGAAGATTTAGGTAATGGTGGTCGTGTAAGAATTTATCATGAAGCTGTTGAGGTTATGAAAACTGAGTCAACAGGAATAGACATAACAGGAAGAGCAACTGCTGATGGATTGACAAGTGAAGGAACTTTAGGAAATTGGGAAATAAGTAATGGTGGTAACGTACAAACTTTTTCAAGAGCTGGTGCTAATTATATAAGAGCAAGTGATGCAGCAGGTATTTTAAGATTTGATACAGGTGGCACAACCATTCGTCAAAAAATATCCAACAACGGAGACATCTCCTTCTATGATGATACAGGCACAAATCAAAGTTTCTTCTGGGATGCAAGTGCTGAGTCACTTTGTTTAGGCAATACAAATGCAAGTGCATCATTAGATATAAGAAAAGATAGTGGGTTTGCACTTAGAGCAGAAAACGGAAGTGGACATTACTTTAGAGTTGCCGCAGGAGGTAATACTGAAATAGGTGGTACTTTAGATGTATCAGGAATAGTTACTGCTGATGGATTGACTGTTAATTCAGGAATTACTAACCAAGTTGCAACTTTTTCAAGTACAGATGCAACTGCATTTATAAAAGTAGCTGATAACAGCACTACAGCTACTACACATGGTTATGGTGCAAATGGTAATGACTTGAGTTTATACGCTAATGATTCTGAGAGAGTCAGAATATTAAGTACAGGAGATGTAAATTTTAAAACTGGTGGTTTAAAAATAAATGACACAACTGTTATAGATAGTTCAAAAAATCTATTAAACCTTGAATCTATAAAATTATCTGATAACAAAGAATTATTATTGGGTACTAGCTCAGATGTAAGATTCTTACATAATGGAACAGACACTCATATTTTAAATAATACTGGTGATTTATTTATAAGTAACTTTGCAGATGATAAAGACATTGTATTTAGAAGTGATGATGGTAGTGGTGGTGTAGCAGAATATTTTAGGCTAGATGGAGGTAATGGTTATCTTATAACTAGCAAACATAATCAACATTTAGACAATGTTAAGTCTATGTATGGTGGCTCTAATGATTTACAAATCTACCATGATGGTAGTCATAGCTTTATTAGAGATGGCGGAACTGGTCATTTAAAAATACAAGCTACAAACCTTAAGTTACAAGATGAAAGTGGCAACAACTATATAGACATGATTGATGGTAGTTATGTTCGCCTAATGCATAACGCAAATACCAAGCTAGAAACAACCTTAACAGGCATAGACGTAACAGGAACAGTTACAAGTGATGGTTTGACTGTTGATGGTACAGCACAAATAAATGGCACAAGTGCAGGACAATTAACTTTAGATGCTACAGGTCAATATAATCAAATAACTTTTGAGCAAAACAGTGGTAATAATTCAGGTGGAGATATAGTTTATGACCATACAAATGACCAATTGTGGTTGCGTTCACTTGCTGTAGGTAGCGTACATTTAAAAACAGGTACAACTGCAGGTAATACAGTAGATAGACTAAAGGTAGCATCTAACGGAGACATCAGCTTCTACGAAGACACTGGAACAACTCAAGGTTTGTTTTGGGATGCTAGTGCTGAGTCACTTTGTTTAGGCAATACAAATGCAAGTGCATCATTAGATATAAGAAAAGATAGTGGGTTTGCACTTAGGGCAGAAAATAACTTAGGACATTATTTCAGAGTTGCCGCAGGAGGTAATACTGAAATAGGTGGTACTTTAGATGTATCAGGAACAATATCTAGTGGAAATGTTACAGCAGGTAGTAGTGGTAAT
>Ga0206677_10001711_pt1 | contig 20093 bp, 15 predicted proteins | sample M130m12015metaG_FD_155475 | JGI IMG/M metagenome (GOLD analysis project Ga0206677, IMG submission 155475) | Ammonia-oxidizing marine archaeal communities from Monterey Bay, California, United States - M1 30m 12015 | ecosystem: Environmental > Aquatic > Marine > Intertidal zone | place: USA...
CAAAAAAATTAACATCCTAGACACTCCGGGGCACAAAGATTTTGCCGAAGACACTTTTAGAACCTTAACAGCTGTTGATAGTGTTATTGTGGTAATTGATGTCGCAAAAGGTGTTGAGGAACAAACCGAGAAACTTGTTGAAGTTTGTCGAATGAGAAATATTCCCATGATTGTGTTCATCAACAAACTGGATCGAGAGGGAAAAGATTCATTTGATTTATTAGATGAAGTTGAATCTAAACTGGGACTTCGTGTTACTCCCCTATCACATCCTATTGGAATGGGTTATGATTTTAAAGGTATCTACAATATTTGGAATAAAAACGCAAAGTTGTTTTTAGAGGAAGATAAACAGACTAAAGGAAATACCGTTTCTTTTAACTCCCTTGAGGATCCAGAATTGGAACGATTAATTGGCACTGATTCTCTGCAAACTCTCAAAAATGAATTGGAGTTGGTAGTTGGAGTTTATCCTCCCTTCTCTCAAGAAGAGTATTTAGCAGGTAACCAACAACCTGTTTTTTTTGGATCTGCTTTGAATAACTTTGGTGTTCAAGAGCTTTTGGATTGTTTTATTGACATTGCTCCTGCTCCTCTAGAAAAGCAAGCTGAGGAACGAATGATTCAACCTAATGAAAAATCTTTTAGTGGCTTTGTTTTCAAAATACATGCCAATATGGATCCCAATCATAGAGATCGCTTAGCTTTCATTAAAATTGTTTCAGGGACTTTTGAACGAAACATCCCCTACCTGCACGTTCGAAATAACCAAAAAGTAAAATTCTCAAGTCCCAATACTTTTTTTGCAGAACGAAAAGAAATTGTTGACATTTCATATCCCGGAGATATTGTTGGACTTCATGACACTGGGAATTTTAAAATTGGAGATTCTTTAACTTCAGGTGAACAAATTCATTTCAAAGGTATTCCTAGTTTTTCTCCTGAACATTTTAGGTACATCAACAATGCCGACCCAATGAAAGCCAAACAGCTAAATAAAGGTATTGATCAATTGATGGACGAAGGGGTAGCACAACTGTTTACATTATCTCTAAACAACAGGAAAATAATTGGTACAGTAGGAGCACTTCAGTTTGAGGTAATCCAATACCGCTTGGAACACGAATATGGAGCAAAGTGTTCTTATGAAAACTTAAATGTATTCAAGGCCTGTTGGGTAGAGGCAACGGACGACAAAAATGATGAATTTTTAGATTTTAAAAGAGTAAAACAAAAGTTCTTAGCTAAAGATAAGCAAGGACAAATGGTCTTTTTAGCAGACTCTAGTTTTTCTCTGCAAATGACCCAACAAAAATATCCTTCCATAACCTTTCACATGACTTCAGAATTTTAAAACAACCATTCGATGACTACAACCCCAGCTCATGATCAACGCATTGCCCGAATGACTTTTTCGTATGTTTATCCTCATTATGTCAATAAAGTTGAGAAAAAAGGAAGAACCAAAGAAGAACTGCTTACCGTAATTGAATGGCTAACTGGTTATGATGATAACGCTTTGGCAAAACTGATTGATCAAAAAGCAACCTTTGAAACCTTCTTTGAAAATGCATCAATTAATCCCAATGCCCATTTGATTACGGGAGTTATTTGTGGTTATCGAATCGAAAACATTACTACTCCACCAACTAAAAAAAAGCGCTACCTGGACAAGTTGGTTGATGAACTTGCTAAGGGAAGAAAAATGGATGAAATTTTACGCAAAGGTTGAGATTAATAGGATTAACCTATCAATCTTTGACTGCATCAAAACTTCTTTTTCTAAATAGAATTTCAAAAAAGAGTTTAAAATCGCCTCTTAAACTCCAGAGGGGATGTTTGAAAGTTGCTGGTTTATTTTTTTCAAAAAACGCATGACCAACCCAGGCAAAACCATATCCTGTCAATGGAAGAATGATCCAAAAACGAGCTTCTTTTTGGGCAAAAATCAGAAAAATCAAAAGTATTAAAACCAAAAATGTACCTGTAAAATGTAAAATTCTACTAGTTTTATTTTTGTGTTCGGAAAGATAAAATGGATAAAACTCCTTGAAGCTTTTAAAATTCTGATCAGACATTGTGATAGTTTTTTACTAATGTAACAATTTTTATGCTGAATTGAATAGCCAGAAAAAGAAGCGATCGTGAATTGAAAATAAAAAATCCCCGACATTATTACTGTCGAGGATTTGTTTTTTAAGCTTCACCGGTAGGTCCAAAGTTTATCGGAATTGGAGGTTGTTCTTGAAATTGAATTTCTCCATTTGCTTGTTCAAAACGTTGAATATTTTCACTCAATGCCTTTTGTAGTCTTTTGGCATGTTGTGGTGTCAAAATAATCCTTGACTTGACCTTGGCTTTTGGAGCCCCCGGCATCATTGAAATAAAATCGACAATAAACTCAGATATTGAGTGGTTGATTATTGCAAGGTTGGAATAGGTTCCCTCCGCTGTTGCTTCATCTAACTCAATATTGATCTTTTGTTCTTCTTGCTTTGAATCACTCATAACTTAGACTTCAAATTCGGCTTCGTTTTTGTTGATCAATAAACTTGTGTATTCTTCTTTTGATCCTACAATGATATCATTGTATTCTCTAAGACCAGTACCTGCTGGGATTTTATGCCCAACGATCACGTTTTCTTTAAGACCTTCTAAGGTATCAACTTTACCATTTACGGCTGCTTCATTCAATACTTTGGTAGTCTCTTGGAATGATGCTGCTGAAATAAATGACTTGGTTTGAAGAGAAGCTCTTGTTATTCCCTGAAGCTCTGGGGTTGCAGTTGCAGAATCTGCATCTCTTGCAACAACTAGTGTTTTCCCCTCACGTTTGAGAATTGAGTTCTCATCACGAAGATCTCTTGAAGTTATCAATTGACCTTCTTTTAAGTTTTCAGAATCACCTGCATCTTCAACTACTTTCTTACCAAACAATTCATCGTTCTCCGTTATGAAGTCATATTTGTGAACCAATTGATTTTCTAAGAAAATTGTATCTCCTGGATCGTTAATTTTAACTTTACGCATCATTTGACGTACAACTACCTCAAAATGCTTGTCGTTAATTTTTACCCCTTGTAATCGATACACTTCTTGTACTTCGTTTACTAGATATTGTTGTACAGCCGATGGGCCTTTAATTTTCAAAATATCTACTGGAGTGATTGAACCATCAGATAAAGGCATTCCTGCTTTTACGTAGTCATTTTCCTGAACCAAAATTTGACTCGATAGTTTTACAAGATATTTCTTGATGTCACCAAATTTAGACTCAACGATGATTTCACGATTACCTCTTTTAATTTTTCCAAAAGAAACAACCCCATCAATTTCAGAAACCACTGCTGGATTAGAAGGATTACGAGCTTCGAAAAGTTCTGTTACACGAGGTAAACCTCCTGTAATGTCTCCAGAACGAGCAGATTTTCTTGGAATTTTCACTAAGATTTTTCCTTCCTCTATTTTTTCATTTTCATCAACCATGATGTGAGCACCAACTGGTAAGTTGTATGAACGCAATACGGTACCTTTTTTATCTTGAATCAATAAAGTTGGAATGATTTTCTTATTTCTAGACTCAGAGATTACTTTTTCTTGGAAACCAGTTTGTTCGTCGATTTCTACCTGATACGTTACTCCTTGTTCGATGTTTTCGTAAACAATTTTACCAGAAAATTCAGAGACAATAACTCCGTTGAATGGATCCCAACTACAAATCAAATCTCCTTTTTTTATGGTACAACCGTTTTCAATCATTAAGGTAGATCCATAAGGAATGTTATTGGTGCTCAAGACCACTTTGGTTTTCTTATCGATCAATTTAATTTCTGAGGTTCGAGAAATCACAATTTTGATTTCGTTCCCTTCAGTGTCTATTCCGTTTACTGTTTTAAGGTCTTCAATTTCAGCAACGCCATCAAATTTCACACGAAGTTCGTTCTCTTGAGAACTTCCTCCTGCTACCCCTCCAACGTGGAAGGTTCTTAGGGTTAACTGAGTTCCTGGCTCACCAATAGACTGGGCTGCAACAACTCCAACAGCTTCTCCCTTTTGAACCATTTTACCGGTTGCAAGGTTTCTACCATAACAAGAGGAACATATTCCTTTTTTGGCTTCACATGTCAATGGTGATCGCACTTCAACTGATTCAATTGGAAGTTGATCAATACTGTCGGCTACCAAGTCTGAAATCTGCTCACCTGCCCCAACAATTACAGAAGCGTCAAGTGGATTTATGATATCAAACAAAGCAACTCTACCTCTGATTCTATCCGATAAAGGTTCAACAATTTCTTCGTTTTTACGTAAAGGTTTAACCTCAATACCTCTAAGTGTACCACAATCAACCGTATTGATGATAACGTCTTGAGATACATCAACCAAACGTCGGGTAAGATATCCTGCATCTGCTGTTTTAAGAGCGGTATCGGCAAGTCCTTTTCGAGCTCCGTGGGTAGAAATAAAATACTCTAAAATGGATAGTCCTTCCTTGAAGTTAGAAAGGATTGGGTTTTCAATAATTTCTCCTCCTCCTGAAGTTGACTTCTTTGGTTTAGCCATTAAACCACGCATTCCTGTTAACTGACGAATCTGTTCTTTAGATCCTCGAGCTCCAGAGTCTAGCATCATAAACACAGAGTTAAACCCTTGCTGATCTTCACTAATTCTCTTCATTGCCAGATTGGTAAGACGTGAATTGGTGTTCGTCCAAATATCGATGATCTGATTGTAACGTTCGTTATTTGTAATCAGTCCCATGTTATAGTTTCCTTTAATTCCTTCAACCAAGTCATTGGCTTCTTCAATTAAAGGTTCTTTTTGTGGAGGAATGATAATATCACCTAAACTAAAGGATAGTCCTCCTTTAAAGGCAAAACCATACCCCATGCTTTTGATTTTATCAAGGAACTTAGCGGTTTCTGGAACACTGGTTACTTTTAAGATTTTTCCGATAATTTCCCGAAGGTTTTTCTTAGTAAGTACCTCATTAAAGTATCCTGCATTTTCTGGTACTACTTCATTGAATAGTACACGTCCAACAGTTGTGTCGATGATTTGATATTCTAACTCACCTTCCTCATTGAAATCTTTTGCTCTAATTTTTATGGTAGCATTTAGATTTACACGTTTTTCGTTGTAGGCAATATGAACTTCCTCTACAGAATAAAATGTTAATCCTTCTCCAACAACTTTATGTTCAGGAGTAGAAACACGAGCTTTTGTCATGTAATACAATCCCAAGACCATATCTTGTGATGGTACGGTTACTGGAGAACCGTTGGCTGGATTCAAAATGTTGTGCGAAGCTAACATTAAAAGTTGTGCTTCTAATATTGCTTCTGGACCAAGTGGCAAATGAACTGCCATCTGATCTCCATCAAAATCGGCATTAAATGCTGTACATACCAATGGGTGTAATTGGATTGCTTTTCCTTCAATTAGTTTGGGTTGAAATGCTTGAATACCAAGTCTGTGCAGGGTAGGAGCACGATTCAGAAGTACTGGGTGTCCTTTCAATACGTTTTCTAAAATATCCCAAACTACAGGTTCTTTGCGGTCAATAATTTTCTTAGCAGACTTTACAGTTTTTACTATTCCACGCTCAATTAATTTACGGGTAATGAATGGCTTGTAAAGTTCTGCAGCCATATCCTTAGGTAGACCACATTCAAACAATTTCATTTCTGGTCCTACAACAATTACAGAACGAGCAGAATAATCAACTCGTTTTCCTAATAGGTTTTGTCTGAAACGCCCTTGTTTTCCTTTTAAGGAATCGGAAAGAGATTTCAACGGACGGTTTGAATCTGTTTTTACTGCTGATGATTTTCTTGTGTTGTCAAATAAAGAATCTACTGATTCTTGAAGCATACGCTTTTCGTTTCTCAAGATTACCTCTGGAGCTTTGATTTCTACCAATCGCTTTAATCGATTGTTACGAATTATTACTCGGCGGTAAAGGTCATTTAAATCCGAGGTTGCAAAACGCCCTCCATCCAAAGGTACAAGTGGACGTAATTCTGGTGGAATTACAGGAACAGCCTTTACAATCATCCATTCTGGAAGATTTTCTTTGCGTTCGTTAGCATCACGGAATGCCTCAACAACTTGAAGTCTTTTAAGTGCTTCTGTTTTACGTTGTTTTGATGTTTCGTTATTGGCTTTGTGACGCAATTCATATGAAAGTTCTTCTAAATTGATTCTCGAAAGTAAATCGATTAAACATTCTGCTCCCATTTTCGCAATGAATTTGGTTGGGTCTGTTTCGTCGAGATATTGGTTTTCAATTGGTAATTTTTCGAGTGCATTCAGGTACTCTTCTTCAGTAAGGAAATCCATCTTTTGAAGTGGTTCTCCTTCTTCATTTTTTGCATCACCTGCTTGGATAACGACATATCTTTCGTAATAAATGATCATATCCAATTTCTTGGAAGGTAATCCAAGAAGATATCCAATTTTATTTGGTAACGAGCGGAAATACCATATGTGTGCTACGGGAACAACCAAGTTGATGTGACCAACACGGTCTCTTCTTACTTTCTTTTCGGTAACTTCCACACCACATCGATCACAAACAATTCCTTTGTATCGAATTCTTTTGTACTTACCACAGGCACATTCAAAGTCTTTAACTGGACCAAAAATACGTTCGCAGAAAAGACCATCTCGTTCTGGTTTATGCGTACGATAATTAATCGTTTCAGGTTTTAAAACCTCCCCCCGAGAGTTTCCTAAAATTACTTCTGGAGAAGATAATCCAATGGATATTTTGTTGAATTTTTTTTGAGTAACAATTTCGTTATTCCTTGCCATAACTACCTGTTATTTTTTTTAATGATTACAAGAGAAGATCAATTCTCTACTTATTCTTCCAAACGAATATCAAGACCTAAACCTTTCAATTCATGCATTAACACGTTAAATGATTCGGGTAATCCTGGATCTGGTAGGGTATCCCCTTTTACAATAGATTCATATGTTTTTGCTCTTCCTGCTACATCGTCCGATTTAACGGTTAAGATTTCTTGCAGCGTACTTGACGCACCATATGCTTCTAATGCCCATACTTCCATTTCTCCAAAACGTTGACCACCAAATTGAGCTTTTCCTCCAAGGGGCTGTTGGGTAATCAAAGAGTAAGGACCAATAGAACGAGAGTGCATCTTGTCGTCGACCATATGGCCTAATTTCAACATGTAAATCACTCCTACTGTTGCTGGCTGATCGAAACGTTCACCTGTTCCACCATCGTAAAGATAGGTGTGTCCATATCTTGGAATTCCAGCTTCATCTGTGAGTGCATCAATTTCATTTGCACTAGCTCCATCAAAAATTGGGGTAGCATATTTTTGATCTAATTTTTGACCTGCCCATCCAAGAACAGTTTCATAAATCTGACCAATGTTCATTCGAGAAGGTACTCCAAGCGGGTTAAGAACGATATCAACTGGAGTTCCGTCTTCTAGGAAAGGCATTTCTTCGTGACGTACAATACGCGCAACGATCCCTTTGTTTCCGTGACGTCCAGCCATCTTATCTCCTACTTTGAGTTTACGCTTCTTGGCTATGTAAACTTTTGCCAAACGTTTGATTCCAGCAGGAAGTTCGTCTCCAACACTGATCGTAAATTTCTCACGACGCAATGCTCCTTGAAGATCATTTTCTTTAATCTTGTAGTTGTGAATTAAATCCGCTATCAAGGTATTGGTTTCAGCAGTAGTTGTCCAAACTCCTTTTGTCAAGTGAGTGTAGTCTTCTACAGCTGTTAACATTTTTAAGGTGTACTTTTTACCTTTTGGTAAAATTTCTTCCCCTAAATCATTTTGTACACCCTGACAAGTTTTACCGTTTACAATGGTAAATAGTTTGTCAACCATTATTGAACGAAGCTCTTCAAACTTGACATCAAATGATGATTCAAGTATTTCGAGTTCTTGTTTGTCTTGGTTTCTTTTACGCTTGTCTTTTACAGATCGCGTAAAGAGTTTTTTATCAATAACAACTCCGTGAAGTGATGGTGGTGCTTTTAATGAAGCATCTTTCACATCCCCAGCTTTATCTCCAAATATGGCGCGTAATAATTTTTCTTCGGGGGTTGGATCTGATTCTCCTTTTGGAGTAATTTTTCCAATCAAAATGTCACCAGGATGAACCTCAGCTCCAATACGAATCATTCCAAATTCGTCAAGATCTTTGGTTGCTTCTTCACTTACATTCGGAATATCATTTGTAAGTTCTTCAGAACCTAATTTGGTGTCTCGAACATCTAATGAATATTCATCGATATGTATGGAGGTAAACACGTCTTCACGAACAACTCGTTCAGAAATAACAATTGCATCCTCAAAGTTGTAACCTTTCCAAGGCATAAAAGCAACTTTCATGTTTCTTCCTAAAGCAAGCTCTCCGTCTTGAGTAGCATATCCTTGTGAAAGAACTTGACCGGATTTTACACGATCTCCTTTTTTAACAATTGGCTTGAGATTGATACAAGTTCCCTGATTGGTTTTTCTAAACTTAATTAGATCGTATGTTTTTGTGTCGCTTTCAAAACGAACCAAGTATTCTTCTTCACTAAGATCATACTTAATTGTAATTTTATTTGCATCTACATACTCTACAACTCCATCTCCTTCTGCGTTAATCAGTACTCTTGAATCAGAGGCAACTTGGCGTTCAAGTCCAGTTCCAACAATTGGAGATTCTGGTCGCAATAAAGGTACTGCTTGACGCATCATGTTCGATCCCATCAATGCTCGGTTTGCATCGTCATGCTCCAAGAAAGGAATTAAAGATGCAGATATTGATGCAATTTGGTTCGGTGCTACATCAGTGTAGTCGATCATTTTAGGATCTACTACAGGATAGTCAGCTTCCTCGCGCGCAATAATTTTGTCAGTAGTAATCTGCCCGCCTTCATCAAAAGGTATGTTGGCTTGAGCAATTAATTTACTCTCTTCCTCTTCAGCACTTAGGTAAACTGTTTCTTTAAGATTTATTTTACCATCTGTTACTTTACGATAAGGTGTTTCGATGAAACCAAGGTTGTTCACTTTGGCAAAAACTCCTAAGGATGAAATCAAACCAATGTTGGGTCCTTCTGGAGTTTCTATTGGACATAAACGTCCGTAGTGTGTGTAATGTACATCACGAACCTCAAATCCAGCTCGTTCTCTAGAAAGTCCTCCAGGCCCTAAGGCAGATAAACGTCTCTTGTGAGTTATTTCAGCAAGTGGATTGGTTTGATCCATAAACTGAGACAATTGGTTGGTTCCAAAGAAAGTGTTGATTACTGATGACAATGTTTTGGCATTAATCAAATCGATGGGTGTAAATACCTCATTGTCACGAACGTTCATTCGCTCACGAATTGTTCTTGCCATACGAGCTAGACCTACTCCAAATTGGGAAGAAAGTTGCTCGCCTACTGTACGTACACGACGATTTGATAAGTGATCAATATCATCGATCTCTGCTTTGGAGTTAATCAACTCAATTAAGTACTTTACAATGGTAATGATATCTTGTTTGGTCAAAACAAGCTTATCCATTCCTTCGTCGTTTCCTAATTTCTTGTTCATTCGGTAACGACCAACCTCTCCAAGGTTGTATCGTTGATCCGAGAAAAATAATTTATCAATAATACCACGAGCAGTTTCTTCATCTGGCGGTTCAGCATTTCTCAATTGGCGATAAATGTGTTCTACCGCTTCTTTTTCAGAATTTGTGGGGTCTTTTTGAAGGGTGTTGTGAATGATTGCATAATCAGACATATGAGCGTCTTCCTTGTGCAATAGGATTGTTTTTACACTTGCTTCAAGAATTTCTTCTATGTGATCTTTTTCAATAACGGTATCACGATCGATGATAATTTCGTTACGTTCGATAGAGATAACTTCTCCTGTATCTTCATCAACAAAATCTTCGTGCCATGTGTTAAGTACACGAGCCGCTAATTTACGTCCAAGTATTTTTTTGAGTGCTGTTTTTGAAACTTTGATTTCTTCTGCTAGGTCAAAGATTTCAAGAATGTCTTTATCACTTTCGTATCCAATAGATCGGAAAAGAGTTGTTACGGGTAATTTTTTCTTACGGTCGATGTAGGCATACATAACATTGTTGATGTCTGTTGCAAATTCGATCCATGATCCTTTAAAAGGAATAACTCTTGCAGAATATAATTTTGTACCGTTGGCGTGGAAAGACTGACCGAAGAATACACCTGGTGAACGGTGCAGCTGAGATACAACGATACGTTCAGCTCCGTTGATTACAAATGTACCACTTGGAGTCATGTATGGAATTGTTCCTAAAAAAACATCTTGTACAATCGTTTCAAAATCTTCGTGTTCAGGATCTGTACAATATAATTTTAAGCGAGCTTTTAGAGGAACTGAATAGGTTAATCCACGTTCAATACACTCTTGGATAGAGTATCTTGGTGGATCAACGAAGTAATCAATAAACTCTAAAACAAACTGATTTCGGGTATCAGTTATTGGAAAGTTCTCTTTAAATGTATTGAAGAGTCCCTCTTCTGCGCGTTCTGCAGATTTAGTTTCAAGTTGGAAAAAGTCTTGAAATGATTTGATTTGAATATCTAGAAAATCTGGATATTCAGGGGTCTTTTTGGCAGAAGCGAAATTTACTCTATTCTTTAATATACTTGGCATCAGGAGTGGTTTTATTTTATTTGCAACAACGACACAAGACTTGGATGGTCTATAAACTATAAAAGGGCTACCACCTCTGGAGCTTATCCAGAGGTAATAACCTTACTTTGATGAGTTAGGTGAACTACTTAAGTTCAACCTCAGCTCCAGCTTCTTCTAAAGAAGATTTTAAACCTTCAGCTTCGTCTTTAGAAACTGCTTCTTTTACATTAGCTGGTGCAGAATCTACTAAACCTTTAGCTTCTTTGAGGCCAAGTCCAGTAAGTTCTTTAACAAGTTTAACAACTGCTAATTTAGAACCTCCTGCTGATTTAAGAACAACAGTAAATTCTGATTGCTCTTCAGCTGATTCTCCACCACCTGCTGCTGGTCCTGCTACTGAAACTGCTGCTGCAGCTGGCTCAATACCATACTCGTCTTTTAAAATAGTAGCTAATTCATTAACTTCTTTTACAGTTAAATTAACTAATTGTTCTGCGAATTCTTTTAAATCTGCCATTTTGAAATTTAATTTAAATAATTATTTTAGTTGAGTGCGTACACAAAATTTCTATCAGTTTAACGTTCTGATAGGGTTTTCAATATGCCAGCTAAATTACCACCGCTAGACTTGAGTCCAGTGATAACGTTTTTAGCAGGCGATTGTAATAAAGTAACAATCTCTCCGATTAATTCTTCTTTTGATTTTATTGCTACTAAAGCATCAATTTGATCGTCACCAATAAAAACAGCTTCTTCAATGTAAGCGCCTTTTAATACTGGTTTTTCTGATTTCTTACGGAAATCTTTGATTACTTTTGCTGGAGCATTTCCAATCTCTGAAAACATTAGAGAGGTGTTCCCTTTTAATACTTCTTTTAAGTCACCAAATTCTTTATCGGAAGCGTCCATAGCCTTACTTAAAAGGGTGTTTTTTACTACTGATAATCTAATATTGGCCTTAAAACAAGCTCGTCTAAGCGCTGATGTATCTTGAGCATTCAAACCTGCTGTATCTGTAAGATACAAGGTTTTAGCATCTGATAATTCTGCGGTTAGCTTTTCAATTACTTGCGATTTTTCTTCTTTTGTCATTCGATTATTTTTAAAAAAATCTTAAGCGATTTTAGTGTCAATTGAAATACTAGGGCTCATTGTACTGGACATAAAAATGCTCTTTACATAGACCCCCTTGGTTGTAGATGGTTTTAACTTCATAACTGTATTTAACAATTCAGAAGCGTTGTCCTTGATTTTATCGGCAGTAAATGATGATTTACCAACAGAGGCGTGAATGATCCCGGTTTTGTCAACTTTAAAATCAATCTTTCCTCCTTTTACATCACTAACAGCTTTCTTGATGTCCATTGTTACTGTACCTGTCTTTGGGTTTGGCATTAAACCACGTGGGCCTAATACACGACCTAAAGGACCTAGTTTACCCATAACACTGGGCATTGTAACGATAACATCAACATCAGTCCAACCGTCTTTGATTTTCTGTAAATATTCATCTAATCCAACATAGTCAGCACCACCTTCTTTTGCTTCATCTTCCTTATCAGGAGTTACTAAGGCAAGTACCCGAACATTTTTTCCAGTACCGTGCGGAAGGGTCACTACTCCACGAACCATTTCGTTAGCTTTTCGAGGATCTACTCCTAGGCGAATTGCTAGGTCAACTGAAGCATCAAATTTTACATTAGTGATATCTTTTACTAATGCGGAAGCTTCTTCAAGAGTGTAAACTTTATTAGTTTCAACTTTTGCTCTTGATTCTTTTTGCTTTTTTGTAAGTCTTGCCATTTTCTTTCTTTATAAAATTAAAAAGGAGACTTTCCTCCTGATACATTAAAGCCCATAGATCGCGCGGTACCTGCAATCATTTTCATTGCTGATTCGATTGTAAATGCGTTTAAATCTTGCATTTTATCTTCAGCAATTACTTTTATTTGATCCCAAGACACTGTTGCTACTTTTACTCTGTTGGGCTCGCCTGAACCTTTCTTGGTTTTAGCTGCTTCCATCAATTGAACGGCCGCCGGAGGTGTTTTAATGATGAAGTCAAAGGACTTATCTTTGTAAACAGAGATTACAACTGGTAAAACTTTACCAGGTTTATCTTGGGTTCTAGCATTAAATTGCTTACAAAACTCCATGATATTAACCCCTGCAGCACCTAGCGCGGGTCCAACCGGTGGCGACGGATTCGCTGCACCTCCCCTTACTTGTAATTTGACTAGCTTGTCTATTTCTTTTGCCATTGTTTCAATTTACGATTAAGAATAATTGAAGTGGAAGCTTCAAATTATTCAATATTATGTGTAACATTTAAATTTTCTCTACTTGCATGTAACTTAACTCTAATGGTGTCTTTCTTCCGAAAATCTTAACCATTACCTGAAGTTTACGTTTATCTTCATTTACATTTTCAATAGTACCCGTGAAACCATTAAAAGGTCCATCAATAACTTTGATTGTTTCACCAGTTACATAAGGAATAGCTGCATGCTCTTCTGTAAGAGCCAATTCATCAACTTTTCCAAGCATACGGCTTACTTCAGATGCTCTCAAAGGAATGGGCTCTCCGCCCTTAGTTTCTCCTAGGAAGCCAATAACGTTGGTTACAGATTTGATGATATGAGGAATCTCACCTACCAAATCAGCTTTGACCATTATATATCCTGGGAAATAAACTTTTTCTTTGTTGACCTTTTTCCCGTTTCGTATTTGGACAACCTTTTCTGTTGGAACTAAAATATCTTCTAGGTGATGATCATAGCCCAAACGGTTAATCTCAGAAGCAATGTAATCTTTTATTTTTGCCTCTTGACCGCTTACCGCACGAACAACGTACCATTTTTTTTCGACCCCTTCTGACATTTAACCGTTAATTAAGTTAAAGTACACACTAATAACTCTTGATAGTACTGTGTCTGCTCCCCATATGGCTAATGAGAATAGGAGTGAAAAAACAAGAACAACTACAGTTAAGCGTTGGAGTTCTTCTCGTGGAGTCCATGAAACATTATTTTTTAGTTCTTCAAAAGAATCTTTTATGTAGGATATGAATACTAACATCTGATACTATTATTATTTGTGCACGGGTTGAGAGGCTCGAACTCCCGACACCTGGTTTTGGAGACCAGTGCTCTACCAACTGAGCTAAACCCGTTTTTATTTGACACAAAAGGCATCCGTCAAAGACGAACACCTTGTGCATCATTTTAAAAACTTTTTTCTTAGTCTAGAATCTCTGTAACCTGACCAGCACCTACAGTTCTACCTCCTTCACGGATCGCAAAACGCAGTCCAATGCTTAAAGCAATTGGGTTGATAAGATCAACATTGATTGTTAAGTTATCTCCAGGCATAACCATTTCTACACCATCAGGTAAAGAAATGTTTCCTGTTACGTCAGTTGTACGAACGTAAAACTGTGGACGGTAGTTGTTGTGGAATGGAGTGTGACGTCCACCTTCTTCTTTTTTGAGAACGTACACCTCTGCTTTGAATTTAGCGTGAGGAGTTACAGAACCTGGCTTACAGATTACCATACCTCTTTTGATGTCCGTTTTTTCGATTCCTCTCAATAAGATACCTACGTTATCTCCAGCTTCACCTCGGTCTAATATTTTTCTAAACATCTCAACTCCAGTTACAGTAGATTTTAATTTCTCAGCACCCATTCCGATAATATCAACTTCGTCTCCAGAGTTGAATACTCCAGTTTCGATACGCCCTGTTGCTACAGTACCACGACCAGTAATTGAGAATACATCTTCAACTGGCATTAGTGCGTCTTTTTCAACATCACGTTTTGGAAGCTCGATCCATCCGTCTACTTCTTTCATTAAGTTTAGTACAGTATCTACCCACTTTTGTTCTCCGTTAAGAGCACCAAGAGCAGAACCAAGAACTACAGGAGTGTTATCTCCATCATAGTCGTAGAAAGAAAGTAATTCTCTTACTTCCATCTCAACTAATTCTAAAAGTTCTTCATCATCAACCATATCGGCTTTGTTGAGAAACACTACGATACGTGGTACACCAACCTGACGTCCCAAGAGGATGTGCTCTCTAGTTTGCGGCATTGGCCCATCTGTTGCAGCAACTACAAGAATTGCTCCATCCATCTGTGCTGCACCAGTAACCATGTTCTTTACGTAATCGGCGTGACCTGGACAGTCAACGTGAGCGTAATGACGATTTTCTGTTTGATATTCAACGTGTGATGTGTTGATAGTAATACCACGCTCTTTTTCTTCAGGAGCGTTATCAATTTGGTCAAAACTTCTCGCTTCAGAGTATCCCGCGTCTGACAATACTTTAGTAATTGCAGCAGTGAGTGTAGTTTTACCGTGATCTACGTGACCGATTGTTCCAATATTTAAATGTGGTTTTGACCGATCAAATGTTTCTTTAGCCATAATACAGGTTTTTCTTTAATGTTTTAAGAGGTGCAAATTTAGAAATTTTTTTATTTAAAAATTACTTTTCTACAACTTTTTAAATATTTTTTTTTGAGTAGTAAGTAACACTTCCTTTTTTTTATTTTATTGTTGACCTTTAAGGAGTTAAAAGAGCCCAAAAAAAAGAGTATTTCAAGACACTTAAATTCAATTTGTATACTAGAAAAAATTATCTCTTTTGATTCATCTCCAGAACAGCTTTTTCTATCCCTTTAGGTGTTAAAGGGTACATGGGCAGAATCTCTTTTATAATTTGGGTTGACAAGGTTCCATTCCAATATCGAATTGGTTCTGGATTGAGCCAAGCTACTTTTTTGAAGTGTTCTTTGATATCAGAGTAGGTATTCAAACTGTTTCGATCCAATTCATATGGTGCCATTGCTGCATCCCCAACAAAAAACACATGATAATTAGGATCTTTTGACAATAAACGATCTATGGAGAACGGTTTTCGACGTCGAGAGTCTGTAAAAACCTGCTGATAAACTGTATTGTGAAAATAGTAGGTTTCTAAGTCGTGAGCAAAACGGGTTTTCATTTTTCGGAACAGTGTTTGAACGGATTTGATGTAAGGATGCATGGAGTAGCCTCCATTATCAATAATAAGTATGACTTGCAGCTTATCAAAAATTTCGTTTTTTATTTCTGGGATAAAAAGTCCACCTCGTTCCAGTCCATTGTCTATTGTTGCTTTAACATCCAGAGTTTCCTGAGCAGTTTCTTCTACTATACCTTTTAGGGAGGCTAAAGCTGCATCAATATTGTTATCGTTTAGAACAGCATCTAGATCAACAGGAAAATAGTTTGAGTCTCCCAGTAATTTTCGGGCCATTTTCCCTCCTCCCGATCCTCCAACACGTATTCCGTCTTTGGCGGCGCCACCATGACCATAAGGAGAAATTCCTCCTGTACCAACCCAATGGCTCCCACCACTGTGCTTGGTGTTTTGTTGTTCCATGACTTCCTCCATACGTTGCATCAGCTCTTCCAAACTCAGGTCAGAATAATCTGCCATTCGATCCAAAGGTCGATTGGGTGTTTCTTCTTGATTTTGTTCTTGATCGTCTTTAAGATCACCCTTATCTTTATCCCAAAGTTCATGACCGTTCAAAACCACCTTAATATCGTAATGAGTCAAATGTACTTGATCTAAAAATCGATCTACCCATTCTTCTGGAGATAAATCTTCCTCCATTCTTCCAAAGTTAGTTTCTTTCCATTGCTCGAAAGTTTGCGATCTGAGAATTGCATCATTTAAACGCTCATTGGGTCTTATGTTAATATCCAAAAAGTAATTGTAAAAGGCTTTAGTGTAAGGACCAATGTGCTCTGGATCTTTTATGATAAATGTTCGAAGAACATTAAACAAATCACCAATGGTTTTAACCAAACCTTTGTTCATGGCTTTTTGCAATAGCAAGATTGTCCGAACGTCAACGGCGAGATCAAATTTTTTGAAAGTCTCTGGAAGTTTTGTAAACATGGTGTTAATTTAAAGTTCCAAAACTCTGTTCGGATGCATTCCCAAATTGTCGTTGAACTCGTTCAAAATCGGCTTGGGTTTTGATCAATGTCCCCAATCCGTCTAGAGCATTGATTTTCTGAAGAGCCTCTTGAGTTGTAAATGTTTTTATGAATCTCAACCAATTCAATAATTCTCTTGTAGTTGGAGAACGCTCCAATCCAATGTTGCGAAGTTGATAGAAAATATCCAAAGATGTATCCACAATTTTATTTGAAACATTAGGGTGGTGTTTACTTACAATCATTCGCATTTTATCTGCATCTGGGAATTGAATGTAGTGATAAATGCAACGACCTTTGAATGCTGTTGGAAGTTCTTGTTCACGATTGGATGTAATTACGATAGCTGGCATATCTTTTTCTGATGCTTCAATTACTCTTCCCGATTCTGGCAGAATAAATTTCCGGTGACTCAAAGCATAAAGTAAATCGTTTGGGAATTCTCGTGGTGCTTTGTCAATCTCATCTATAAGTAAAACTGAATTAGGAGTACTAAAAGCTTTTGCAGCAGGCCCCATAAAAACATAGTCAGATAAATTTTCAGTATCCCTTCCTCCTGTGGAAAGTTTTGTTTTTAAACCTTTTTCGTTTCGCTGGGCATTGAGGATTTCTATCTGTGAATCTCTCAAATATTTTACATGATCAAATTTAGCCACGAACTGTTCTACATTACTTTTAGAGCCAGCTGGATAAACAAACATTTCTGTCTTTTGGCTAGCTGCATATTGAAGTGGTAATTCTGTTTTTCCAGTTCCTGGTTCTCCTTCTATGAGTAAGGGCATTCCTAGGGTTCTCGATATATGAAAAGCTTTTGCCAATTCTTTGTCACATAGATATTGATCTGATCCCTCCCAAAATGTAGTTTCTGCCATAAAATATGTTTGTTTATTTATTGTTCAATATACTGTTTAAAAATCTTTTTTAATTGGTTTTTATCCACACGATGATCCCCTGGATATTTTTCGATGTGAAAATCTAAATTTCCAGCCTTAAGAATTTCCATTATTTCTTTAAATCTTTGTTCATTCAAAAATTGATCGGACTTCCCATAAGTAAATATTTTACAAATCTGATCAAAGTTTGTTTTTGCGATTTCAAAATCAATGTCCTCTGGAATCCAGCAAGCATATGTAATTAAAAAATCTGCTTCAACATTAAGATGATGTAGCCACCTCATTGCAGTAATCCCTCCTTGCGAAAACCCCATGATTATCGTTTTACAATCCTGTGAAATTTCATTTAGATATTGGTTAAATAAAGACGAACAATAGTTCGAAAAATCATCAATTTCATGAAAGCGATCCCGTTTGGTCATCCAAGATGCAACTACCTCACCTCCAAAACCATTTACATAAAAACGAGACAGTGCCTCGGGAGAAACTACAAAATGAAGGTCTGGATCAAAGTTCTTAAATTTAAAAAGCATCTGCTCAGCCAACATATTGGATCCATGAAGAACAAACCAAAAGTATTTTGTCTTTGAACTCAAATTGCCATAGGCAACATAGCGAGCTGTTTTGGGTGTGACAATATGGTGTGTTTTTATTTCCATGAATTTTTTTACTTATCAAGAAAATCTTGATAAGTGGTTTGTAAAATCGCTTTTCCTTGAGACTTCAAAATTTCTTCTTCTTTTCCTTCAACTTGAATTGCATCTTTTTTTATGAAGTCATACACAATATGACCAGAATTATTTATGGTTCCAAAACCTTCATTGAATACATAATGAACAAACTGTTTTTCATTTGAATTAAACAGATGCGTTCCAAATTCAAAAGAACTGTTATCCCCGCCCAACAAATCAATTAATGTGTAGGCCAAGTCTACCTGCGATCCCAAATTATCATTTACAACTCCGGTGTTTGTCAGTGCTCCACCCAACCACAACATTGGAATTTTAAATCGACTAGGAGCATTAAAAACTTCGCCTTGGTTTTTTGGAAGTGGATGACCGTGATCTGCTGTAATTATGATCAAGGAGTTATCCCACCAATCTTGGGTTTTAGCAAAAGCAACAAAGTCTCCAAAAGCCTTATCGGTGTATGCCATTGAACTTTTAAATTTATTTGTCTCTGAATTTTTTCCAAACCGATATTTACCAGGAAATTCATAGGGTTCATGACTTGTTAAAGTCAAAATTGTTTTGAAGAAAGGGTGTTGTTTGTTTTGTTTTAAATCCTCAATAATCCGATCAAAAAGTACATGGTCATGAACCCCCCACTTAGAATTCCAGTCCTTTCTTTCAAAAATTTCAGACCCATAAATTTCATCAATACCCTTGTTGTGCAAATAAGTATTCATATTTCCAAAATTCAAATCTCCCCCGTAATAAAATGAATTATGATAACCCATCAATTTCATCGACTGCGAAAGCAATGGAAGCTTTTTTGATTTCATCGGCATTTTGATAATACTTTTTTTGGGTTGCGGATAATACCCACTCAAAAGACTTACTAGCCCCTTATCTGTTCGATCACCATTAGCATAAAAGTTTGAAAAGAACAACCCTTCTTTGATGTACTTATTAAAATAAGGAGTTATTAGAGAGTCTCCGCCCATAGGTCCCACAATTTTTCCAGTAAAACCTTCCCAAATGATTAGAATAACATTCGGTTTTTGTGTGTTGAAAATGGGTCTCTGAATTGAATCACTTAAAAGTAAGGGCTTCCGGTAAGTATCAAAAAGAGTTAAAGCTTTTTCGGGTGGGTATTCTACAAATAGATTTTGGTCTGCATCTACATGTTTGGTGATGGCATGCATGAAATTCCATGCATAATTTACCGCTGCATGATTTGCATAAATTTTATTAGAAAAATAAACGTTACTTTGGTTGATTGGGATCGTTTGTAAGCCACCTCTTATGGGTAAGATCAAAACACCTATCATCAAAAACAAAATAGGTAAGCTCCACAAGGGAGCCCGATCCATTTCTTCAAGCTCGTTGTAAATCAAATAATTTATTATTCGAAATGTTAGATGTGAAAGGGCTGCAAAACCAAGAAGAGAAGTTAATATTTCGCTCATATTTACCGAAGCAAACATCAATTCTGGAGTATTCAGATAACGAAGAAAGGTTGTGTCGAGACGTGTATTCCAATACGAATACAAAAAAAGATCAATTGATAAAAGTAAATTCATTAACAAAACCATTAGCCATGAATAAGTTTGATGTACTTTAAGAAGCATTTTTCTTTTTGTAAAAACCCCTAATATGAGCAGTGAAAAAGGGAGAACAACAACATATGCGGCAATGGACAAATCCAACCGAAAGCCATAAATCAACACATAAAAAAACTCACTTATTTCTAAATTTTTTGTTGAATTAAAATGATATGTTAGAAATAAAAAACGAGCTACAACAAAATATGAAACCCAAAAACCATAGTATTTGAGATTAAAAATAATTTTATTTGTGAGTGCGTTCATTCTAATCTTAATAAAG
>Ga0206677_10001713_pt1 | contig 20078 bp, 15 predicted proteins | sample M130m12015metaG_FD_155475 | JGI IMG/M metagenome (GOLD analysis project Ga0206677, IMG submission 155475) | Ammonia-oxidizing marine archaeal communities from Monterey Bay, California, United States - M1 30m 12015 | ecosystem: Environmental > Aquatic > Marine > Intertidal zone | place: USA...
CTATTTCCCGCATCAAAACCATTAAACGATCCACTACCAGCTCTAAACTCAGCAGCATTTAAAACAGGAATTGTTTCACCAATTACACCAACAGCAAGCTGACCATTATAATCAAACTTAACCGATCCTTCTTTTCCTTTTTTGGTTGTTACTAAGATTACCCCAGCAGAACCACGCGATCCGTAGATTGCAGCGGCAGAACCATCTTTAAGTACATTCATCGATTCAATATCAGCTGGATCAATGTTATCTAGAGAAGCACCAATAATGCCATCAACAACAATTAAAGGCTGAGCATTTGAACCTACAGTAGAAATACCTCTAAGACGAATAACACTCGACGCATTAGGGTTACCTCCTCTGTTGTAAATTTGTAAACCTGCTACTTTACCTTGCAATAGACCAGTTGCACTGTTTACAGTACCTTTGTTAAATTCTTCTTCAGTAACCTTAACTACTGCAGAAGTAATTTCTTTGGAACGCTGTGAACCGTAACCTGTTACAACAACTTCTTCGAGTTCATTGTCCGCTAGTAGCGTTATTGAAATTTGATCTTGACCACCAACTGCAACATCAAGTGTTACAAAGCCAACAAAAGAAATTTCTAAAACTGCATCAGCAGAAGCTGCGATACTAAAGTTTCCGTCAAAATCAGTTGTTGTACCATTTGATGTACCTTTCACAACTATGGTTGCTCCAGGCAGAGGGCCATCTTCACTCATCACCGTACCTGATACGGATTGAGCATAAATCCCCATGCCCACAAAAAACAGCATCGCAAAAAGGAATCCTTTAAATTGATTTTTTTTCATTTTTGATAAATTTAGTTTTGGTTTATGTATTTTAATTAAAAATACGCATTGAAAAATAAATATAGTGAATAATTAAACGCTGACTTTTATTGTTGGCAACGAAAAGCTTTTCGTTTTAAGGTTTTCCTCATTATATTGCCATATTATTCCTTAAAATGAAAAATCTTACCTTAAAAGACATAGCAACGGCTTTAAACATATCAGTTACTACGGTATCCAAGGCTCTTAAGAACTATCCAGATGTTAGTGCAAAAACCAAAGAACGTGTAAAGGCTTATGCTAAAAAGGTGAATTTCACGCCAAATGCACATGCTGCTTTTTTACGCACCCAAGAATCAAAACTAATTGGGGTAGTCATTCCCCGGCTAAATCATTTCTTCTTTAGCAATGTCCTGAGGGGGATTATGAAAGCAGCAGAAGAAAAGGACTATATGGTCATTGTCTTAAGTTCTGACGAAACTTATGAACTCGAAAAAAAACAAATCAACCGTTTACTCCAACAAAATGTAGATGGAATTTTATTGTCCATTGCTGATTCTACACACGACACCAAACACATAGATGCGATTATTGAGCAAAAAGTCCCACTTATATTTTTTGATAAATACTCCAAACTAAGCAATTGTTCAAGTATTGTTATCAATGATCAAAAAGCAGCCTTCAACGCGGTTGAGCACTTAATTAAACAGGGGAAAAAAAACATTGCTCACCTTCGTGGGCCATTTCTTCCTCAAAACTCCATCGATCGTTTCTTAGGATATCGTAAAGCTCTTGAGCATTATGGACTAGCATACAAAAAAGAATGGGTCTTCACCTGCAATCAAATTTCGAATGAAGAAGGCTATGCTTACACCCAAGAAATTATTAAAAAACACCCAGAAATAGATGCCATATTTGCAGTCGCTGATATGCCTGCAGTGGGGGCTATTAAATGTTTGAATGAACATAATATTGCAATTCCAGATCAAATTGCAGTAATGGGTTTTAGCAATTGGAGAATCTCAAATTTAGTCACTCCGACTCTAAGTACGGTCAATCAACCTGGGATTGAAATGGGTGAAAAAGCCTTTCAAATGTTTTATAGAGAATATCAATTAATGAAAAAAAACGAAACCGTTATCTTTGAAAAAATTGAAGTGGATACCGAACTTATCATACGCCAATCAACTTAATCTTGGCTTCGTTTAAAAAACGAATGTTTCGCTTTAAACCACTGAACTTCGCTCTTTTTACAGCACTTTTCTTGAATACTTTTTTAAAGGTTTCCTCGGTTAACTCTGTCCAATCACTATCGGTTAACGCCAACAGTTCCTTGTTCGGCTGAAAGGCAGTTTCTTTATGGGGTTGTGCAAATCGATTCCAAGGACGAACGGTTTGGCAAATATCGCATCCAAACATCCATCCCTCCATTTTCCCTTTAAACGATTGTGGTATCGCCTCTTTTAATTCTATGGTTGCGTAAGAAATACATTTACTCCCATCGATCTGGTAAGGTGCAATTAACGCCTCGGTAGGACAGGCATCAATGCAGGCCGTGCAGCTACCACAATGATCTGCTACCGGAAGATCGTATTCTAGGTCCAAATCAATAATGAGTTCTGCGATAAAGAAAAAAGAGCCTACTTGCTTTGCAATCAAATTGGTGTTCTTTCCTATCCAACCCAAACCTGCACGTTTTGCCAGGCCTTATCCATTACGGGTGCAGAGTCAACAAATACTCTACCGTCAATATCCCCTATTAGCTCTCGCATTCGCAGCATCAATTGCGTTAACTTATTTTTAATGACTCCATGGTAGTCTTGACCAAAAGCATAGCTAGCTATTTTGGGTGTATTTGTATCGGTCTGTTTTTCTTCGGTATGGTAATTCAATAACAAAGAAACTATACTCTTTGCTCCGGGAACCAGCAACCTTGGATCAAGTCGCTTATCGAAATGCCTTTCCATATAAGACATCTGGCCATGTCGACCTTGATTTAGCCACTGCTCCAACTTAGGTGCCTCGTCATATAAAAAATCTGCTTTTGCGATTCAGCAAGATAAAAAACCCAGGGCTTTAGCTTCCTGTTTAATAAGCGCAGCATAGTGATTGCGATTATCATGCATGAGTTATGAACTAAAACAATCCTCCTTGATTCCCTTTAATTCTCCCCAAGTGTTTGTAGGCCAGCTCGGTGACCTCTCGGCCACGCGGCGTTCGAACAATAAATCCTTGCTGAATGAGAAAGGGTTCATAGACCTCCTCTATTGTTTCTCCGTTTTCGGATACCGCAGTTGCAAGTGTAGTTATTCCTACTGGACCACCTTTAAATTTATCGATAAGGGTGGTTAGAATCTTATTATCCATTTCATCTAATCCGTGAGTGTCTACTTGCAAGGCGTTCAAACCAAACTGTGTAATGGGCAGATCAATCTTTCCATTTCCTTTGATCTGCGCAAAATCGCGAATACGACGCAATAGACCATTGGCAATTCGCGGTGTACCTCTACTTCGGCCAGCAATTTCAATGGAGGCATCTTGTTTAATTGGTACATTTAAGATCGCAGAACTTCGCTCGACTATGGTGGACAATAACTCTGTGGAATAATATTGCAAGCGACTACTGATACCAAAACGTGCCCGCATAGGAGCAGTTAGAAGGCCAGAGCGGGTTGTTGCTCCCACTAGGGTAAAAGGATTTAAGGTGATTTGTACCGTACGTGCATTAGGCCCAGATTCAATCATGATATCGATCTTATAATCCTCCATGGCGGAATACAAATATTCTTCTACTATGGGACTTAAACGATGAATTTCATCAATAAACAATATATCTCTTGGTTCCAAATTAGTTAATAGACCTGCAAGGTCTCCTGGCTTATCCAATACTGGTCCTGAAGTCATCTTTATGCCAACATTGAGTTCGTTTGCTAAAATGTGGGCTAAGGTTGTTTTTCCGAGACCTGGAGGCCCATGAAAAAGGGTGTGATCCAAAGCTTCTTCGCGCTGATTGGCAGCAGCAACAAAGATTTTTAGGTTTTCAAGAATGGTGTCTTGTCCCGCAAAATCATCAAAACTTAGGGGGCGCAATGCGCGATCTATGTCTTGTTCTTCTGGAGAAAAATGCTCATTGGTGGGATCGAGATTTTCATTCATTTAACAAATATAACAGAACAGAATAAAAAAAGAGGCCCAAAGGCCTCTTTCATGTATTAATTCTAGCAAAGATTAGTGCTGTAATTCTTCTTCACCCTCTTTTAAAGGAACGACTTGAGAAACCCAGTCTTCTTCTTGACCTGGCTTAGAATAGTCATACGCCCAACGGTGAACTTCTGGAATAGCTCCTGGCCAGTTACCATGCATATGTTCTACTGGAGTAGTCCATTCCATTGTATTCGATTTCCATGGATTCTGCTCTGCTGCTTTTCCATAAAAAATACTGTGGATAAAGTTGTATAGGAAAACCAACTGTGCTGCTCCGGCTGCAAAAGCAAAAAGAGAGATTACAATGTTGATGTCTGCTATATCGTCAAAATAAGGGAAGTTGGTATTGGTGTAATAACGTCTCGGAAGACCTGCCATTCCAATAAAGTGCATTGGGAAGAATACTCCATAAGCACAAACTGCCGTTACCCAAAAGTGAACATAACCAAGGTTTTTGTTCATCATCTTTCCAAACATTTTTGGGAACCAGTGGTAGACCCCTGCAAACAGACCATAGAGTGCTGAAATACCCATTACCAAGTGGAAGTGAGCAACAACGAAGTATGTATCGTGCACATTAATGTCTAGGGTACTATCTCCTAGGATGATTCCTGTTAATCCACCAGAAATAAAAGTCGAAACTAAACCAATGGAGAACAACATTGCAGGGTTCAACTGTAAATTTCCTTTCCACAAAGTAGTGATATAGTTAAATGCTTTTACTGCAGATGGAATTGCAATCAATAATGTTGTGAAGGTAAATACTGACCCTAAGAATGGGTTCATTCCAGAGATAAACATGTGGTGACCCCATACAATGGTAGACAAGAAAGCAATCGCTAAAATTGAGGCTACCATGGCACGGTAACCAAAGATTGGTTTACGTGAATTGGTGGCAATAATTTCTGAAGTAATTCCAAGGGCTGGGAGTAATACAATGTATACTTCTGGGTGACCCAAAAACCAGAAAAGGTGCTCATACAATACCGGAGATCCTCCTTGGTAATGCAATACTTCTCCTTGAATAAAGATATCAGATAAAAAGAAAGATGTTCCAAAACTTCTATCCATAATCAACAACAATGCTGCGGATAAAAGAACAGGGAAAGAAACAACCCCAATGATTGCTGTCACAAAGAAAGCCCAAATTGTCAAGGGTAAACGAGACATAGACATTCCTTTGGTACGCAGGTTGATTACAGTTACGATATAGTTTAACGACCCAAGTAGTGAAGAGGCAATAAAGATCGCCATAGATACCAACCAAAGTGTCATTCCAAGACCAGAACCTGGTTGTGCTTGCGGCAATGCAGAAAGGGGTGGATAAATTGTCCATCCAGCTGCTGCAGGTCCTGCTTCAACAAATAAGGATGCAACCATAATCGCTGACGATAAGAAAAACAACCAGAAAGAAATCATGTTCAATAATCCAGAAGCCATATCGCGAGCACCTATTTGTAGAGGAATTAATAGGTTACTAAAGGTTCCACTTAGTCCAGCGGTCAATACAAAAAACACCATAATGGTACCATGAATGGTTACCAAAGCCAAATAAACATTAGGATCCATTACTCCTTCAGGAGCCCATTTTCCCAATAGCACTTCAAAAATGGCAAAAGATTGCTCTGGCCATGCTAATTGAATTCTAAACAATAAGGACATTGCGATACCAATGATTCCCATGAACAAACCTGTAATGAGGTATTGCTTGGCAATCATTTTATGGTCCTGACTGAAGATATACTTCGTCATGAATGTTTCCTTGTGATGATGTCCGTGATCCTCTTCGTGTGCTTGCGCTGCTACTGCTGACATATCTTTATTTTTTTAATTAATTTATTGAATGACTTGTGCAAAGGTTGGCTGTTGAGCTATCCATTTTTCATACTCTTCTGGTGTCTCAACAATAATTTTCATTTGCATGTTGTAGTGAGAAGCACCACAAATTTTGTTACACAATAATAGGTAATCAAATGTGTAAGGCTCTAAAGCTTCTTCGCCACTAGCTACTAAAGCTTTGCTTTTTTCTACTCTTATTTTATTGATCTTTTTCACTTTAGCGATCATGTCTGGGTTTTGACGCATCTCATCGGTTGTGGTGATGGGCGTAAAAGCAAACTCAGTAATCATGCCAGGCACACAGTTCATTTGTGCTCGAAAGTGAGGCATGTAAGCAGAGTGAAGTACATCTTGAGAACGCATTTTGAAAATAACTTCACGCCCTACAGGTAAATGCAATTCTTGTACGACAACATCATCTAAACCGTTAGGATCAGTTGCGTCAATACCTACCTGATTTTTCCCGTCGAAGTCTTGTAAAAAACGAACATTTGCATCTCCAAGAACACCGTCTTGACCAGAATAGCGTGCCTTCCAGTTAAACTGTTGTGCGTACAATTCTACCACAAGCGCTTCATCGTTTTCTTCTACCGTCATGATGGTTGTCCAAGTGTACAAACCATACAAGATTAATCCAGCTAGAGTAATCACAGGAATAATCGTCCAGATAGCTTCTAGTACATCGTTATCGGCATAAAAGAGGGCTTTTTTCCCTTTCTCCCCACGATATTTGTAAGAGAAGTAATACAATAATGCTTGCGTAACTGTTTGCACAAAAAAGATCAATGCAAACGAAATCCACATAAGATTATCGTACTGACTTCCGTGTTCAGAAGCTGCCTCTGGTAATAAGACATCGCCCCATGCGTAGAACGAATATAGGGTTAGTAAGTAAATGAAAACCAAAAAGGCAAACATTAACTTTCCTTGGGTGTTGTTGTCGTTATCGTCAGCAACTTGTGAAGTGTTGCGTTCGGTTTGGGACAAATCAAACATCTTGGAAATTTGCCAAATGGAAATTCCGATTAAAACAAGTACCGTAAGGGTTAGTATAGCCGTCATCTATCTCTTTCTAATTATATTTTAATAATGAAAACGTTCGCTTTCGCCCATGTAAGGATCTCCCTTGGCCAAAAGTGGTGCTTTCGTTAATTCTGTAAATACTACAAATAGGAATAAACCTAAGAAGAATAAAAATCCTCCAACTTCTGGAATTCCAATAAACCATTGATCACCTACTGCAGAAGGCATAATCATATTGAACACATCTAGGTAATGTCCAAGTACAATAACTATTCCTGCCATGATGATGAAATAATTCGTTCGCTTATAATCACTATTCATCAAGATCAATAAAGGGAACAAGAAGTTCATCGCTATCATTCCAAAGAATGTGATGTTATAGTCTTCAATTCGTGTAATGAAATAGGTTACCTCTTCAGGGATGTTGGAATACCAAATAAGCATAAACTGTGAGAACCATAGGTATGTCCAGAAAACACTTACACCAAACATGAATTTTCCTAAATCATGAATGTGTGAATCATTCACAAATTCTAAGTATCCTTTTGATTTCAAATAGATTGTAACCAAGGCGATTACAGTAATTCCCGAAACAAACATACTAGCGAAAACATACCACCCAAAGAGTGTACTAAACCAGTGTGGATCGATCGACATAATCCAGTCCCAAGACATAATGGATTCTGTTACGATATAGAACACAAGGAATCCTGCTGAAATTCTGAAATTTTTCGTGTGATTAGAAATGTCATTTGCCTCGTCTTGCGCTAAAGATAACTTACGCGAGTAGAATCTATACAAAGTCCACCCTGCTAAGAAAAACACAGCTCTAGCGAGGAAGAAAGGTACATTTAGAAAAGCGGTTTTACCAGCAATTAATTTATCGTGTGCAACTACTTCCGGATCCATCCAAATGAAAAGGTGGTTGAAATGCATTCCTGATAAGGCTAGGATGACAATTACAATGATTCCCCCTGGCAATAAATATGCGGTGATTCCTTCCATCACTCTATAAAGAACGGGAGACCATCCTGCCTGGGCCGCACGTTGAATTGCATAAAAAGCCAAGACACCAAGTGCGATCATAAAGAAGAAAAAGGCAGCTACATACAAAGCAGCCCATGGTTTGTTTTGTAGTTGGTGCAATAAGTGTACATCATGCGATGCGTCATGTTCTTCCCCATGTGCTTCTGAGGCGTGGTCATCAACAGCAGCGTGCGCATCTTCTGTAGCATGTGCATCTTCTGCATGAGCAGCAGTAGCGGCATGCTCATCAGTTGTTGCTCCGTGATCACCTCCGTGATGTTCTGTAGCGACCATCGCTTTGGCTTCTTCTACTGTTTTTGGAGCGGCTAGAAAACCGTAAACCAAACCAGCAAAACCAACAGCCATCAATGCAAAGGCTAAATTTCTGAGTTTATTTGAAAACGTATACATATACCTTTAATATTATTTAAGAAGCGAGCTTCTTAGTTCCATAACATGCTGTGCAATTTGCCAGCGCTCTGTTGCGTTCACTTGACCTGCATGAGATCCCATGGCGTTCTTACCATACATTAAAACATGGTAAATACTTCCTTCTGTGATTACACGATCTGCATAACTAGGTACCCCTAAAAACTTTTCGCGTGTCATCAAAATTCCTTGGCCATCACCTTTTTTTCCGTGACAAACAGCACAATAAATACCATACAATTCTTTTCCGTTTGCAAGGTTTGCGTCATCGTGTACAATTGGGGAATTCAATTCTACCTTAGCCGCTTCGTAGCCTTCGTTTGTATCAGGATAATCATAGGGTTCCCAACCACGCGCAATAGACCCCTCAACAGGTAACTGAGCTTCTATTCCGTTGACAAATGCGTCAGAATCTGCATAGGCTTCATAGCCTACAGGTTCGTACATATTTGGGAAATATTGATAGTTTGGTTTAGACGGATCTTGGCAAGACCCCAATCCTAGGGCCACCACGATACTGAATGAAAATGCTAATAGTTGCTTCATTATTCTTCCGTATTTTCTGGGACAGTGATTTCGATCGCTCCCGTTTTTTGCAATAGCGCTGTTAACTCCTCTTCATTTCCATGCATAGCCACTTCCATCAAAAATTTGTCGTCAGTTGTTAATGGATTTGGATTTTCAGCTTCTTTAAAAGGCCATAGTCGACTGCGCAAGTAAAAGGTAATTACCATTAAGTGAGCAGCAAAAAATACAGTCATTTCAAAAATAACCGGTACAAAGGCCGGAAGATTTTCCAAAAAGGTAAAGCTTGGCTTCCCTCCAATATTTTGTGGCCAATCAGATATCATGATAAAATTAATCATGGTTATAGCAACACTAAAACCAATACATCCATAGATGAAGGCCATAATAGCGATTCGCGTTTCTGCTAAGCCCATGGCTTTGTCTAGTCCGTGAACTGGAAAAGGCGTATAAATTTCTTCGATGTGGTGCTTTTCTGCGCGCACCTCTTTGACAGCGCTCAATAGCGTATCATCATCGTCGTACAATGCGTGAATTACTTGATTACTCATTTCCGTCTCTTAATTTTTTATAGTTCTCGCCCGAAGACTTTAATATTGTTTTTACTTCTGCTTGGGCAATTACAGGGAATGTACGTGCGTAAAGCAAGAAGAGAACAAAGAAGAATCCAATGGTTCCAATAAATATTCCGATATCTACAAACGTAGGAGAGAACATCGTCCATGAAGATGGAAGGTAGTCACGGTGAAGCGAAGTCACAATGATTACAAAACGCTCAAACCACATTCCAATGTTTACTACAATCGAAATAATGAAGGAGAACATGATACTTGTTCTAAGTTTTTTGGACCACATAAACTGTGGAGAAAACACATTACAAGTCATCATTGCCCAGTAGGCCCACCAGTAAGGTCCTGTAGCACGGTTAAGGAAGGCATATTGTTCGTATTCAACCCCAGAATACCAAGCGATGAAGAGCTCGGTTATGTAGGCGACACCAACAATCGATCCAGTAATCATGATGACGATATTCATCAATTCTATGTGCTGTACAGTGATATAGTCTTCTAAATGCGATACTTTACGCATGATAATCAACAAGGTGTTAACCATGGCAAAACCAGAGAAAATCGCTCCTGCAACAAAGTAAGGAGGGAAGATAGTCGTGTGCCATCCCGGTATAACGGAGGTTGCAAAGTCAAAAGATACAATGGTATGTACTGAGAGTACAAGTGGTGTAGCCAAACCAGCCAATACCAGAGATACTTCCTCAAAACGTTGCCAATCTTTTGCTCTACCCGACCAACCAAAACTCAAAAGAGAATAGATTTTCTTTTGGAAAGGTCGCACAGCACGATCGCGAATCATTGCAAAATCAGGCAATAGGCCTGTCCACCAGAACACAAGTGATACTGATAAATAGGTCGAAATCGCAAATACATCCCACAATAAAGGAGAGTTAAAGTTTACCCATAAAGATCCAAAGCTGTTTGGAATAGGAAGAACCCAGTAAGCTAACCAAGGGCGACCCATGTGAATGATGGGGAACAATCCTGCTTGGATTACTGAGAAAATAGTCATCGCTTCCGCAGAACGGTTGATGGCCATACGCCACTTTTGACGGAATAAAAGAAGTACGGCAGAGATCAATGTTCCTGCGTGTCCAATTCCTACCCACCAAACAAAGTTGGTGATGTCCCATGCCCAACCAACAGTTTTGTTGAGACCCCATGTCCCAATACCTGTTGAAATGGTGTAAATAATACATCCTACTCCCCAAAGGAAAGCGGTTAATGCGATTCCAAAAACAATCCACCATTGGTGGTTGGCTTTTCCCTCTACTGGTGCAGCTACATCAATGGTAACGTCATGATAGGATTTATCTCCAGTGACTAAGGGTTTTCGAATCGGTGCTTCGTAATGCGAGGCCATATGCGATTGCTTTATCTAGTTATATTATACGTTTCTCACTTTTGTTTGGTACATCACGTTGGGTTTTGTTCCAACATGCTCCAACAAGTGATACATTCTATCGTTTGCTTTTAATTCAGCTACTTTACTTTCTTTGTCATTGATGTCACCAAAGGTCATGGCTCCATTACTACATGCAGCAGAACAAGCCGTTTGGAATTCACCATCAACAATTTCGCGTCCATCTAATTTGGCGTCTAAAATGGTCTTCTGTGTTTTTTGAATACACATAGAACATTTCTCCATCACCCCTCTAGAACGAACAACCACATCTGGATTCAATACCATTCGTCCAAGGTCATTGTTCATATGGTAATCAAACTCATCATTCTTGTTGTATAAGAACCAGTTGAATCGACGTACTTTATATGGACAGTTGTTTGCACAATAACGGGTTCCTACACAACGGTTATAGGCCATGTGGTTTTGCCCTTGACGACCGTGTGATGATGCCGCTACTGGACATACAGTTTCACAAGGTGCATGGTTACAGTGCTGACACATTACCGGTTGGAAAGTAACCTGTGGATTTTCTGAAGCTTGCTCCATTTGTCCAAAGGTGGTCAATGAATCACCAATTCCTGAAATATTTTCTTTGGTTGATAAATCTCCCTCAAAGGTCTCATCAGATGAGTAGTAGCGGTCAATACGCAACCAATGCATATCGCGTGAGCGTCTAACCTCCGTTTTTCCTACAACAGGCACGTTGTTCTCTGCATGACAAGCAATTACACAAGCACCACATCCTGTACAAGCATTTAAATCTATTGATAGATTAAAATGGTGCCCAATTGAACGATCAAAGTTTTGCCACATGTCTACTTCAGGAGAAGTAACCTCTTGTTCCATGTGGTTTTTAGATACCACAGGTATCGCATTCCAGTATGATTTATCTTTGGTATTGAACACCTCTAAAGTGGTTTCTTTAACGATGTCTCCTCTACCCATTAAAGTATTGTGGAGCTGGGTACAAGCAAATTCGTGGTAGCCATCGGCTAGACTTACAGTAGCTGCTTGAACATCGTTTGCATTGTTGTAAAATGCAAAAGCATTTACCCCAATTTGCATTTCATCTTGAAGACCTTTTCGCTCTCCGTATCCTAGGGCTAAACCTATAGATCCTTTCGCTTGTCCAGGTTGAATAACAACAGGAACCGTTAGGCTTGCATCACCCACAGTTACTTTAGCGTAACTTCCGTTTAATGCACCATTCGCTACGTTTACGTTTTTAAGGCCAAGGGCATTAGCATCTGCAGCAGAAACGGTTAAATAGTTGTCCCATGTCACACGGGTAATTGGATCTGGAAACTCTTGCAACCAAGGGTTGTTCGCTTGTTGACCATCACCCATACCTGTTTTGGTATAAAGCGTCAATTCCATTCCTTCGGCTTTAGCCGCTGCAAGGGCAGCAACTGAAGAAGACAAATCGCTTGATGAAAAGCTTGCGTCCTTCGTCACTCCTGTACTAAAGAAACCATCGTGTAAAACACTATTCCATGAACTTCCACCTAGAATAGAAGAAGACCAGTTTTCCTGAATTGCATCGTAATAGTTTTGCTCACTTCCAGTCCACTTCAATAAAGCGTCTTGAAATTGGAGTGTGTCAAACAAAGGACGAATGGTTGGCTGTGCTAGTGCATAGTGACCGGCTTTGAATTCGTAATCACCCCACGACTCCAAGTAGTGTGGAAGCGCTGCAATATATTGTGCGGCAGAAGCTGTTTCATCTTCTTTCATGCTAAATGCAACCGATAAATCTAATTTTTTGATCCCTTCGGCAAAGGCTTGCCCTTCTGGGAGTGTGAAGGCTGGGTTGATCCCAACTGTAATCAATCCACCAAGTGTTCCGGCAACTACTGACTCAATAACTGCTTTCACTTCTGTTCCGTTTTCTTGACGTATCAAACGTGGGTTATTGGCATCCATTACTTGACTTCCCAATGCGTTGTTGATCGCAAGAACCAATGCTTGCGCACCTTTATCTTGGATACCTGAAACAACTACTGCCTTATCTCCTGCTGCTTTAATTGCCGCAACGGCAGCAGTAACTTTGGCCTGATGTGCATCACTCAAGGATCCAGAAACGGTCGTTCCCATTAATGCAGCATAGATATGTGCTAAAATATTTTTCTGAGCTGATGGAGTTGCAGGCACACGGTGATCTGCAGCTGCTCCACTCAAGGTCATGTTTGCTTCAAACTGGAAGTGCTTAGACATGCTAGCCTTCCCATGGTGTTTATTTGGCACACGCGATTTGGAATAACCAGAGTCATATCCACCACCTTGCCAGTCACCCAATATATCTGCACCTACAGAAACAATTGTTTCTGCTTTGCTGAAATCGTAATCTGCCAATCCGCGAACACCATAAGCTTCTTCAAAGGCATCCGCTGCATCGGAAGAGGCTACTGTATCGAAAGAGACATGCTTCACATTTGGGTATTTTGCTGAAAATGCAGCAATGATGTTTGCTGTTGTTGGACTAGCAAATGTTTGTGTAAGAAGAACAACTTCTTTACCCGTAGCAGCCAAAGCGTTTAATTTAGCACCAACTTGGAGGTGTAAATCTTCCCAGCTAATGTCTGCTCCATTTCCTTTTGGCCCCTGTAAACGCTGGGTGTCATACATCGATAACACGGATGCATGAACACGTGCATTTGCTCCACCCAGGGTTGGAGCATCAGGGTTGTTCTCTACTTTAATCGGACGACCTTCACGTGTTTTAATGAGGATGCTTCCAAAGTCAAATCCATCTGCAATTGCTGTTGCGTAGTAATTCGCAACACCAGGGCGAATTTGCTCCGGCTGAACAACATAAGGTACCGACTTAATGACTGGACCCTCACAGGCAGCTAGTGAAGCTGCTGCGGTTGAAAATCCAACATATTTTAAGAAATCACGACGTGATGTGCTACTGTCTTCTAGAGACGCTTCGTCTTCTAAAAATTCGTTTACTGGAACATATTCGGCAAATTCTTTTTGCTCTAGCTGATCAACCAACGGAGAATTCTCGTTGAGTTGCTCTGCATTTTTCCAATAGGTTTTATTTGCTGCCATAAGACATTCTTCTGTTTAAGCTCGTATTAATAGTGACACTTTCCACACTCTAAGCCTCCCATTTGGGCGACCGTAAGTTTCTCTACTCCATATTTCTTGGAGAGTGCATCGTGTATTTTTGTGTAGTACTCGTTGTTCTCAACTTTCACGTTGGTTTCACGGTGACAGTTAATACACCATCCCATGGTTAGCGGGGAGTACTGGTACATAACTTCCATTTCTTCAACTGGCCCATGACATGTTTGGCATTCAATTTGCCCCACCTGCACGTGTTGTGCATGGTTGAAGTAAACAAAGTCTGGAAGGTTGTGAATACGCACCCACTTCACTGGCTCTGTTTTTCCTGTGTATTGCTGGTTTTCTTCATCCCAACCTACTGCAGCATATAATTTTTTAATCTCTTTGGTGTAGAAGTCTTTGGTGTAACCATTCTCTAAATCTTCCTCACCATTGTACTCTGCAATGTTTTGGTGACAGTTCATACAAACGTTTAACGATGGTATACCAGAGTGCTTAGACACACGGGCAGATGAGTGACAATACTTACACTCTATCTGATTAGCACCAGCATGTATTTTATGTGAGTAATGAATGGGTTGTACGGGCATATAGCCTTGATCAACACCAACCTGCATAAGGAAACCGTATGCAAAATATGCACTTGACAATAGCAAGAAAACAACCGAGATCAAAACCAAGAATTGGTTTTGAGCAAAAGCTTGCCACAACGGACGGCGTGCCGGTTTGTCAACTTTGGGCGTAAGCTCTACCCCCTGTGCAGCAGCAATTTTTTGAAGCGTTCTGTTGACCAAAATCAACATCACTACCAAAATCGCAAAAACCAAGGCTAGGGCACCAAGGATGATGTCATTTGAAAAAGAATCTTGAGCTTCTACTGGCGCTGCGGTGGCAGCTGAAGCGACTGGTGCGGGAGGTGTGTAATCGGTGTAAGCAAGAATATTATCAACATCAGCATTTGACAACAATGGAAAAGCCGTCATGGCTGTTTTGTTGTATTCTTCCCAAATGGCTACCGCTTGCGCATCGCCAGATTTTATCATTGCCGAACTGTTTTTGATCCAACTGTACAACCACTCTTTGTCATACTTGGCCGAAACACCCTTTAATGCGGGACCTACAGCCTTTTTGTTGAGCTTATGACAAGCTGCACAATTGGCATTGAATAGTTTTTTTCCTGCGATTGGGTCGGCGTCCTGTGCGTTTACGGTAAATGACATCATGATAGCGAATGCTAAAACAACACTTTTTACTCTTGCTACAGCGTCAAGGCTAATCTTCCTCATGCTATGTATAAATATTAATGTAGATCATCAATTTGATGGCTAAAATCCAGTACAAAAATAAGACATAGCCCCCGTTCTGGAAAAGGTTCTCATTTGCATTTCTCTAATTTGTACTCAGTCTAAATAAGCTGCTAATTTTGTTGAAGGAAATAAAAATAAACATGAAAATTCATTACTTTGTGGCATGAAGCAATGCATACAACTTTCCGTATTTTTTATTTTCCTCACCTCAGGAATAGGTTCAACAGTTTTCGCGCAAGAGAAAACAAGTAGTATTAAAACCTCAGCAGCTGTTGAGCAGCTCATCAAACAAAAAAAAGAGGTGAATAAAGCGGTTTTCGATGCGCAGTATTATGCCATTCAACTCTACTACGGCAACAACACTTCTGCAGAACGCATCCTGCGTTCTTTCAAAGAAAATTATCCTGAATGGGAGGCTGAATTGAGCTTCGAAACACCCAATTACAAGGTACGGGTTGGCCGCTTCAAGGACCTAAACCTAGCCAACCAAAAACTAGAGGAAATTCGGAAAGAATATCCTTCAGCTTTCTTACTAGAACCCAATAACTTATAAGGTTTTCTTAACCGCTACTTCTTGGAAAAATTCAACAATATCCTCATTCTTGATATCGTTGTAATTTTTGATCTGTAATCCACAATCGTAGCCTTTTGCCACTTCTTTAACATCGTCTTTGAAACGTTTTAAAGAAGACAAAGTACCTGTGTAAACCACTATCCCTTCGCGAATAATTCTCACACCACTGTTGCGGTAAATTTTCCCAGTGAGTACCATACAACCTGCAATGGTACCTACTTTAGAGATTTTGTAGGTTTCGCGAATTTCGGCTGTACCAGAAATTTCTTCTCTCATTTCTGGAGAAAGCATCCCTTCCATGGCGTCTTTGACTTCATTAATTGCGTCATAGATGATTGAATAAGATCGGATGTCAATTTCTTCTTTCTCAGCCACCATTCGTGCATTCCCCATTGGACGAACATTAAATCCAATCACAATGGCATCAGAGGCAGAGGCCAACAATACGTCAGATTCTGTGATTGCTCCAACTCCTTTGTGGATGATGTTTACTTGTATTTCCTCGGTAGAAAGTTTTTGCAATGAATCCGTCAAAGCTTCAACAGATCCATCCACATCTCCTTTGAGGATAATGTTCAACTCTTGGAAATCGCCAAGGGCGATTCGACGACCGATTTCGTCTAGGGTAATATGGCGTTGAGTACGTACATTTTGCTCACGCAACAACTGAGTTCGCTTAGCGGCAATTTGCTTGGCTTCGCGCTCATCTTCTAATACATTGAAATTATCACCCGCTTGTGGAGCTCCGTCTAATCCCAAAATAGATATTGGGGTAGATGGAGGTGCTTCAGTAACATCATTTCCGCGTTCATCGAACATGGCTTTGATTTTTCCACTGTGTTTCCCAGCAAGAATATAATCTCCAATTTTGAGGGTTCCAGTTTGAACCAAGATCGTAGAAACATATCCACGCCCTTTGTCCAAATAGGCTTCAACAATTGTTCCTTTTGATTTTCGGTTGGGGTTGGCTTTCAATTCAAGTAACTCAGCTTCAAGCAATACTTTTTCAAGCAATTCTTGAACACCTGTCCCCTTGAGGGCAGAAATATCTTGGGATTGAATTTTACCTCCCCAATCTTCAACCATCAGATTCATGGAAGCAAGACCTTCTTTAATTTTTTCTGGGTTGGCTGTTTGACGATCAACTTTATTGATCGCAAATATGATTGGCACACCCGCTGCTTGAGCATGACTAATAGCTTCTTTGGTCTGTGGCATGATACTGTCATCCGCTGCAATAACAATAATGGCAATATCTGTCACCTGTGCTCCACGTGCTCTCATGGCAGTAAACGCCTCGTGACCTGGAGTATCTAAGAAGGTGATTTTTTGACCCGTCTTCAGGCTTACAGAATATGCGCCAATGTGCTGCGTGATTCCTCCTGACTCTCCGGCAATCACATTTTCCTCACGAATATAATCCAACAAGGATGTTTTACCATGATCAACATGTCCCATGACCGTTACAATCGGAGCTCTAGCCTCTAAGCTTTCTTCGCTTTCTACTTCTTCGTCTTCAAAGGTGTCTTCTAAATCACTTTTAACAAACTCTACTTGAAAACCAAACTCATCTGCAACAATACTGAGGGTTTCTGCATCAAGTCGCTGATTCATTGTTACCATGATCCCTAAACTCATACAGGCCGAAATAATTTCCGTTCCGCCGATTTCCATCAAGGTTGCAATTTCGCCTACAGTAATGAATTCGGTTACCTTCAACACCTTGCTTTCTGCTTCTTGTTGCGCTAGTTCTTCTTCCGTTTTTTGACGGTGCTGAACACGTTTATCTCGACGATACTTAGCCCCTTTAGATTTATTCGATTTCCCTTGAAGCTTTTCTAAAGTTTCACGGATTTGCTTTTGTACTTCTTCTTCAGTTGGCTCAACTTTGGCAACTTGTTGTGGACGGTTACGCGACTTTGGCCCTGAATTACGGCCAGCATTACCGGCTCCAGGTTTTGGTTTAGCTCCGGTGTCTTTGCTTATACGCTTACGACGCTTTTTACGTGCATCTTCAACGCTTTTCTCTTTTTGTTTAAAGGCATTAAGATCAATGGTTTGACCTGTTTTCTTAGGCCCTGTCAACTTCGTGTATTTGGTCGTTAACTTTTCACCATCTTCTGGAGTAGCTTCACCAGTTGCAGGGGCTGTTAATTTTTCAACAGGCTTGTCTGTTGTTGTTTCAACAGATTTAGCTGCTGCTACTTCTACTGGAGTATTTACAACTTCTGCTTTTTCCTCTGCTATAGGTTGCACAACTTGTGCACTTTTGGCCTCTACTTCCGCTTCTTTTTTTACCTCAACTTTAGCTTCAACTGCGGGAGCTTTCGGGGCTTCAACAGGTGCTTCTGTAGAAGCAATGGGAGCAGGTTTTTCTGCCACCTTTTCCTCTGGGGCAGCTTTTGCTGCTTCAGGCTTTTTGGGGGCTAAGTCTATTTTACCAACTGCCTTGGGCTTTTTAATTGCAGCACGGGCTTTAATCACCTCTTGCTGGGCTTTTTCTCGCTCAAGTTTTTCTTGCTCTAGCTTTTCTTGTTGTACGCGGAGATTCTCCTTTTCTTTTCGCTTTTCCTCACTAATCTCAGCGGAAGCGTCTTTTTTCGATTTATCGGTTTGGAATTCATCCGACAAAATCGTGTACACTTCTTGCGTGATTTTCGTGGTTGGACGGGCTTCAATTTCATGGCCCATCTGCGATAAATGCTCAACAGCTCTATCTAGCGAGATGTTTAGCTCACGTAAAACTTTGTTTAAGCGCAATGTTGGTTGGTCTGACATAGATTTGTTTATGCGGTATCAAAAATAGAAAAAATAAACTCTTTTACTATTCTTCAAACTCTTCTTTCAATATTTTAACGACTTCTTCGATGGTTTCATCTTCCAAATCGGTGCGTTTGATTAGCTCTTTCAAATCTAATTCTAGCACACTTTTGGCGGTATCTAATCCTACTTTTTTGAATTCTTCAATTACCCAGCCTTCGATCTCGTCAGAGAATTCGGTCAGCTCGACATCTTCTTCCATTCCCTCGCGGTATACATCAATTTCAAAACCGGTTAATTGTCCAGCCAATCGAATGTTATTCCCTCCTCGTCCAATGGCTTTTGAAACCTCCTCAGGGTTCAAGAAAACCTGCACACGCTTGTTTTCTTCATCAATTTTAAGTGAATTGACTTTAGCGGGTGACAAGGCACGTGTAATGTATAGTTGTAAGTTAGTGGTGTAGTTAATTACGTCAATGTTCTCATTCCCTAACTCACGAACAATACCGTGTATACGAGAACCTTTCATTCCTACACAGGCTCCTACTGGATCAATTCTATCATCATAAGAATCTACGGCAACTTTAGCCTTGTCTCCAGGGATTCGTACCGCGTTTTTAATGTTAATCAATCCATCGAAAACCTCCGGAATTTCTTGCTCGAAAAGTTTTTCCAAAAACTTAGGTGACGTTCTTGAGAAAATGATTCTAGGTTTGTTTCCTCGTAACTCAACAGACTCAATAATTCCGCGAACATTGTCTCCTTTGCGGTAAAAGTCCGCACCAATTTGACGGTCTTTAGGAAGGATCAATTCATTCCCGTCATCGTCCAATAAAATTACTTCACGGCTTCTGATGTGATGCACTTCAGCGGTATATAACTCACCTTCTAACTCTTTAAATTGTTTAAAGATATTTGTGGAATCGTGTTCATGGATTTTGGCCACAAGGTTTTGACGTAAAGACAAAATGGAACGACGCCCAAGATCAATTAGTTTGACTTCTTCTGAAACATCTTCCCCAACCTCGAAGTCAGGTTCGATTTTGTGGGCTTCAGAAAGCTCAATTTCCTGATTAGGATCTTCAACTTCTCCATTGGCTACCACAATTCTGTTTCGCCAAATTTCTAAATCTCCTTTGTCTGGGTTAATGATAATGTCAAAGTTCTCATCCGATCCAAACTTGCGTTTCAGGGTATTACGAAAAACCTCTTCCAAGATAACCATTAGGGTTACTCGATCGATTAGCTTCTCGTCCTTAAACTCTGAAAATGAATCAATTAATGCTAAATTCTCCATGATTATATACTTAAATAGATACGATTACTTTGGCGTTTTTAAAACTGCCATATTTAAATTCTCTTGTTTTTGTTACAGTCACTTTTCCTTTTCCAATTGGCTTGGGCTCACGTGCCTTCCACTCCAATGTAAATGCGTCATCGGAAGCGGTGATTAAGGTGCCTTGCACCAACTTATCTTCACTGTCGGTGACTTCAAGTTTCCGTTGTACATTCTTTTTAAACTGTCTAGGCAAGGTCAGGGCTGAGCCAACACCG
>Ga0206677_10001717_pt1 | contig 20063 bp, 19 predicted proteins | sample M130m12015metaG_FD_155475 | JGI IMG/M metagenome (GOLD analysis project Ga0206677, IMG submission 155475) | Ammonia-oxidizing marine archaeal communities from Monterey Bay, California, United States - M1 30m 12015 | ecosystem: Environmental > Aquatic > Marine > Intertidal zone | place: USA...
ATGGGTTCGCACACACGCCGCGAAAGATTCTACATACGACATGGCTTGGATCATGGAAGATGCGTTCATCGAAGACGGTGATACCATCAGCTACTGGAGCCATCTGTGGGCCAATGAAGTCACCTCGTATCGAAGCGATAGCATCAAATTCGTTTACCCGATGGATCCCCGTAAAGAGCGCAACGGAAATGGAATCCGCAATTATTATGCTTCCCTCGCCTTACCAAAAGCGCTCACTGACAGCACTTGGTGGGCTGAACAAGTGAGCGATTCATCCGTTCAAGTTGTCTGGGAACATGTGCTCCCAACACGCTCGGCGCCCGAGCAGTTCATTCTCACTCGCTCGGCCATCCCTGATTCCACGTCTGATACATTTCATCCCTTGTCTCGGACAATCAATCGATACGTCTTCCAAGCACCGACGGGTTTGCCTGTGCAGTTTGAACAATCTTGGTACGAGGGTGACATCATGTACGGCAGTGAAATGACCATGGAATGGACGTGGGAGGCCGTGAATCAACCTGCAATCGCGAATGCCATTGCCGATTGGAAAGCTCCGGATTGGGCAAAGGAACCTGAGCCTGTCGACCCTGCTGTTGCAGGCGGAGGTGGAGGTGAGGATTGGTTCGAAGAAGCGATGGCTTCATTGCCCGCCATTGGAGACGAGGCACCGGCATTGTCAGGATTGGATTTGGAAGGTGAACCGGTGAGCCTGGAGGCCTTGAACGGTCAACTCGTGTACGTTGATTTTTGGTACATCGGATGCGGGCCGTGCATGAGTGCGTTGCCTCACCTCGCAGGAATGCAAGAGGAATTCGGTCCGGAAGGATTCACGGTGATGGGCGTCAACCACCACCAAAAAGCCGAGACAGTGAAGCGTTACCTCGATCGCCGCGAATTGGATGTGCAGCAGATGATCATCGATTCATTGCCCGCAGAATACCCCGTAGTTGCCTATCCAACGTGGTGTTTGGTGGGTCGCGATGGGCGCATCATTGACCGCAACATCGGATACGGAGAAGACACCGGTGCGTTCTTGGATTCGCTTGTGAGCGTGAATTTGTAAGCGATCGCATCATCCTGCCATGATCGCCTCAATGTCGTCGGCTTCGAGTGGAATGTGGCCCATCAGATCGACGAAGCCATCCTCGGTGATGAGGATGTCGTTTTCGAGGCGAATTCCGAGGTTTTCTTCCCGGATATAAATGCCCGGCTCGACTGTGAAGACATGTCCAGCTTGAATCGGTTCATGCCAGTGCCCAACATCGTGAACGTCAAGCCCAATGAAGTGTGACGTGCCGTGCATGAAGTACTTTTTGTAGGCAGGCCATGCGGGGTTTTCGTTCGCGACATCGTCAGCAGTGATGAGTCCGAGGTCGAGCAACTCCTTGGTCATCAGTTCGCCCACTTGGATGTGGTATTCTTGCAAACTCACCCCCGGTCGCAATAGCTCCATTGCCCCGCGCATCACACGCAATACAGCATTGTAAACTGCCCGCTGACGGTCAGTGAATTTGCCGCTCACTGGGACACATCGCGTCATGTCAGCAGCGTAGTTGCCGTATTCCGCCCCCACGTCCATCAAGATGACGTCGCCTGCCTTGCATTCGTCGCTGTTTTCGATGTAGTGCAAGACGCACGCATTGAATCCACTGCCAATGATAGGCGTGTAAGCGAATCCACGTGAACCGCGGCGCAAAAATTCATGCATGAATTCCGCCTCGATTTCATACTCCGTGACACCGGGTTTTACGAATTGGAGAACGCGTTCAAAACCTGCTTTGGTGATGTCACATGCTCGCTGCATTTGTTCCACCTCCTCCTGCGACTTGATCGCACGCAGGCTGAATAAAATCGGCGCCGATCGTTCAATCTCGTAGTTCGGATATTTCTGGCGCAAGGCCGCGTTTTCACGCGCTGTGCGCGTCTCCACGGTGATCTTTGCCCGGGCATGTGGGTTGTCGTTCAAATACAGCGCCTCCGCTTCAGCCATGAGGCGATGAAACGTGCGCTCAAATCCCGGCGTCCACTGGATATTGGTGATTCCAGTGGCCTCTGTTGCTTGCTTCTTGTTCAGTTTAGCCCCTTCCCATATGGCCAACTCTTCGTTGGTCTCCGTGCTGAACAAAATTTCTCGATCTGCAGGGTTGTGCGCATCTGGAAAAAGCACCAAAACTGTGTTTTCTTGATCCACACCTGTCAACCACAAAATATCGCTGGCTTGTTTGAACGGCAAGGTCCCGTCCGCGCTTGTCGGATAGATGTCGTTTGAAAAGAACACCGCAATGCTTCGTGGCTTCATTTGCGCCATGAAGTTTGCGCGGTTGCGCTTGTAGAGTTCAGAAGAGAGTGATTGGTATCGCATGTTACGAAGATACCGGCTCCTATGCTTTGAACCTAACTCAACCAAAAGACCTTAAAGCTGCAATACAGAAATTCGTAAATGATGAAAATCGAAGCATCTTTGCCACCACACAAGATCGAGCAATCATGAAACAAGGCCCCAAACCAGTAGGCAATTACCCCCACACCAAAGCAGTCGGAAATTTGTTGTTTTTGAGTGGAGTAGGTCCTCGTATCGCGGGGAGCGATTCGAACGACAGCGGGGTTCCGGGACTCGAGCTGGATCACAACGGAAATTTCAAAGCCTTCGATTTTGCAGCACAAGTTCACAGTGTGCTCGGCAATGTCAAAGCCATTCTCGAAGCCAACGGAAGCCAGTGGGAAAACCTCGTGGACATCACCGTTTTCTTGGTCGATATGCACCGGGATTTCCACACATTCAATCGCATTTATGCGGAGTATTTTCCTGATCCGAAGACGCAGCCTTGTCGCACCACCGTTGAAATCAATCGACTTCCCACCCCCATTGCCATTGAGTTGAAATGCATGGCCGTGTTGAGCTAATTCGGGAATGATGTTTGCAATGGCACAATGCTTGTGCTATCAGATTTGATGCGACTCTTCATTTTCTTTCTTACCGGGTTATTCTACTCTCACGCTTCGTCCCAAACGATCGCAGTGGTCGAAGAACAAAGGCCACTGACTTTCACACCTGGTGAATCACTGAGTTATCGGTTTCATTACGGATTATTGGACGCAGCTGAAGCGACTATCACGGTTAAAGAATTGGAGAAAAACAATGACTGGATGATCGATGCCAGGGGCAAAAGCACGGGTGCATTCAATTGGTTTTTCAAAGTAGACGATCATTATCAGTCTCAAATCAATCCTGTTTCTGGATTGCCCAATCAATTCATTCGGGATATCAAAGAAGGAGGGTATGAACTTCACCAAGATTACACCTTCAATCAAGCAGATTCAAGTGTCAGTGCCATCGCGTTCAAAGGCAAAAATGATCCCAAACAAACGCTGCACAAACTTCAAGGTGCGGCCTATGACATGGTGAGCGGTATTTATGCGCTTCGGCACGTACAATTCAGTACACTTAGCGTCGGAGATACCGTTTCTGTTCCCATTTTCATGGATGAAGAGTGGTTTGATCTTCAAGCCATTTTTGCTGGGAATGAAGAGGTCAAATGGCGCGGTCAAAAATGGAATTGTGCGCTCATTCATCCGGTGATCCAAACCGGTCGCATTTGGCGCAATCCAGATGACCTCGCGGTATACATCACCAACGACATAAACCGAATTCCACTCCTCGCAGAGACACGAATACTTTTCGGATCCATCAAGATGGAATTGACAAACGCTTCAGGGTTGACAAAACCAATCGATGTCATACCGGATTGAGTAAATATTCCCGAATTTGGCGGCATGCAAGAAAATCAACCCTTTGACAAATCCATCTTAGCCAAGCTTGAGGCCCTGCAAGCCAAGTATGCGGCCATGGGTCAAGATCTAAATTCCTATTTGGATGGATTGCTCCATGCGGATTACTTGACCTACTGGGACTACATCAATTTGGACACTTTGCTCAGCTTGCAACATCCGATTACGCCTTTTCCTGATGAAGAAATTTTCATCATCTACCATCAAATCACAGAGCTCTATTTCAAGTTGTCCCTGCACGAATTCCAACAGCTTCAGCATGCAGACGCGATGGACTCGGCTGTTCTACTCAAACGAGTGAAGCGAATCAATCGGTACTTCGTAGCGCTCACCCACAGCTTTGAAATCATGGTCGACGGCATGGACAAAGATCAATTCTTGAAGTTTCGAATGTCGCTGCTCCCCGCGAGTGGGTTTCAAAGTGCTCAATACAGGATGATTGAGATTCATGCCACCAGCTTCGACCGGTTGCTGAAGGAGGAATTCCGTGAAGCGAGTTCAGATCACACACCCGCCGACTTGGCTGCGCTTTTTGACAAGATTTATTGGAAAGCAGGAGCCGTCGAGCTCTCATCTGGGGACAAAACGCTCACGTTAAAACAATTTGAGCAGAAGTACGATCACGAACTCATGGAGTTGGCCGAAAATTGCTTTGACGGCAACCTCCGATCTTTTTGGAAGAACCTTGGCCCCGGTCAACAGACAGACGAATTGAGACAAGCCTTGCGTTGGTTGGATGTGAATGTGAACATCAACTGGCCTCTGAGTCACTACAAAAGCGCTGTTCGGTACCTGCAAAAGAACCCCGAAGATATCGCTGCTACAGGCGGGACCAACTGGCAGAAGTACCTGCCACCTCGTTTTCAAAAACGCATTTTCTACCCGGAACTTTGGAGCGCTCAAGAACAAGCCGAATGGGGCAAAGGGTGGGTTGAAAAAGAAGTGTTTGGCCTGAAATGATTGCACGATTTCTCAACCTTCACGTCTTTGCATGCGCTCTTGCTTTCCTTGCACTGAGCTGTGGTGAAGTCGATGAATCTCAGCAAACTGCAGAAAACAGACCCGCAATCCCGGCCGAACCAATCGAACGATTCGGATTGATCTGGGAAACATTCGAGGTCGACTCTGGAGTCGTCGCCTCCGGACAGTCGCTCTCCCACATCCTGAGTCCTGCTGGAATGAGCGCGGGAGAAATCACGTTGTTAGCCCAAGCAACTCAAAGCGACTACGATGTGCGCAACATGCGCAGCGGAAAGTCATGGTGGATCGCCTATGACCGGGATTCCTCTGCATCAGCAGCTCACTTTATCTACCAACGAAACGCGCGCGAGTACGCTCGATTTTCCCTCCAAGAGCCCTATGGCGTGGCATTGGAAAGTCTGCCTGCAGACACGTTGATCCAGCGCACCAAAGGCACCATCGAAAACTCACTATATGTCGATTTGGATCGGCTTGGTGCGCCCACTACACTCGCGTTGGCCATGGCCAATGTGTACGCGTGGACAGTCGATTTTTCACGTTTGCAAAAAGACGATGAATTCGATGTGATGTACGAACGCACATACGTCAACGGAGAACCTATAGGCATGCCGCGGGTGATCGCTTGCCACTTCCAGCACCGTGGGCGCGCGTTGCCTGCATTCCGCTACGACCAGGGCGACGGGTTTGACTATTTCGATGAAGCCGGTCAGAGTCTGCGCAAAGCATTCCTCAAAGCTCCGGTCGAATTCAGTCGAATCAGCAGCCGCTACAATCTGAAGCGCTTTCATCCAATTCTACAAAAAACCAAGGCGCACTACGGGACCGATTATGCCGCACCCAAAGGCACCCCCATCATTTCCGTTGGTGACGGAGTCGTGAGCAAATCAAGCTACACAAAAGGCAATGGTAAGTATGTGAAAATCCGTCACAACAACACCTACGAAACCCAGTATTTGCACATGTCCCGTCGAGCCGTTTCCGCAGGCGAACACGTGAAGCAAGGCCAGGTCATTGGATATGTTGGTTCCACAGGTCTGGCTACGGGACCCCACGTTTGTTTTCGGTTCTGGAAAAACGGCAAACAAGTGGATCATCTGCGAGAAGAGTTCCCCCCGTCCACGCCCATTATGGCCAATCAAATGGATGCATTCCAAGCAACCGTGGAAAAACTAAGCACAGCCATCAGCGAACTCAACATTGCCACAAAGTGAGGTGATTTCAAGTTCATGACCGAAATACGTGCAACCATTCCGTTTCATTGCTTGTTATAACCCTGAGCCTCCTGGCTCGAGTGGCGCCGATTCCGAAAATTTTGTGATAACCTGCAAGAATTCACAACGTAAAGGAGTCTGGTGCCACTTCTATTTCGGCCCTGACAACTGAACCCGAAAAAAACATTACTTTGCTTGAAACGCCACACCGTAGCGCTTCATCTGTTGCACCATGGAATGCAATCCATTTGCCCGAGTGGGACTGAGATGCTTATCCAAACCAATTTTCTCGATGAACCAGAGATCCGATTCAGCGATGTCCTTGGGGGGCAACCCGTCCAATACACGCACCATGAGCGCGACCAAACCTTTCGTGATGATAGCGTCACTGTCTGCGTGAAACCTCACTGATTGATTCTCATCCTTGGTGGCCAAAAGCCAAACGCGGGATTGGCATCCCCGAATCAAGTGTTCATCCAATCGATTTTGCTCGGGCAAAGCATCGAGTTCCTTTCCCATTTCAATGAGTTGCTCATACTTTTCCATCCAGTCCTCGTAAAAAGAAAACTCTTCTACAATTTCTTCTTGGCGGCTTTGCAATTCAGCATTCATGATTCACGATTTGAGCAGATGCAAGTCAGCGCAACATTTTGAGAGCGCGTTCCACACCCTGAACCAATGCATCGACTTCTTGCAAGGTATTGTAAGCGCCAAATGATGCGCGTACCGTTCCAGGAATCGCATAGTGATCCATGATCGGTTGCGTGCAATGGTGACCTGTGCGAACCGCTATTCCCTGTTGATCGAGCAGTGTGCCCAGGTCGTAAGGGTGTACCGCCTCAACAATGAAGCTCACCACACCTGAGGTCTTCGGCGCTTCACCAATGAAGCGCAAGCCATCAATCTTTCCCAATTGATGACGCGCCTGAGCAGACAAGATTGTTTCGTGCTCCGCCACAGACTTCACTCCAACCCCTGTTAACCATTGCAAAGCTACCCCTAGAGCAACAGCACCGCTGATGTGTGGCGTGCCCGCTTCGAACTTGTGCGGGAGAGCTGCGTAGGTGGTTCCTTCCTCCAAACTCACCACGTCAATCATTTCGCCTCCGCCTCTCCATGGGTTCATCGCCTCCAGTATGTCCTTGCGGCCATAGAGCACTCCGATGCCTGTAGGTCCGTAGGCTTTGTGCCCCGAGAACACATAAAAATCACAACCCAACTCCACCACATCGACCATCATGTGGGGCAAAGCCTGGGAGCCATCAATCAGGACCGTGGCGCCGGCTGATTTGGCCATTTGCGTGAACCGTTGAGCGTCATTGATGGTGCCCAATGTATTGGACACATGCATGAACGCCACCATCTTTGGATTAAGTTTCAGTTTTTTTTGAAAGTCGTCCTCATCCAAGGTTCCATCAGCAAGTATGTTCACCGCCTCAACTTTCGCTCCCCTCTCCTTTGCAAGCATTTGCCAAGGAACGATGTTCGCGTGATGCTCCATGCGCGTGATCAAAATAACGTCACCAGCTTCAATATGCTCTCTTCCCCAAGCTTGTGCAACCAGATTGATACCGTCTGTAGCACCTGCAACCCAAATGATTTCCTCAAGATGAGCGGCACCGATGTGGTATTGAACGGTTGATCGAGCGCGCTCAAACGCATCCGTTGCTTGTTGCGAGAGTGCATGCACACCGCGGTGCACGTTGGAATGATAATGGGACAGGTACTCCCGCTGTGCCTCGATGACGGCAATCGGTTTTTGCGAAGATGCCGCGTGGTCCAAATAAACCAAAGGCTGGCCATGAACCTCACGGCTCAAAATGGGAAATTGCCCGCGGATCGCCGCGGTATCTAGAACATTGCTCATGCGTTTTCTAACGTGTCATTCCATGTTTCCCAGCCGTGCTTTGTAGCCAGTCGGTGCTCCACCTCCATCCGCACCTCTTGCACCGCAAATCCATCCAAAACGTCACCGATGAAAGCATGCACCAACATGGCCTTCGCCTCTGTTTCGCCAATTCCACGAGATCGCGCATAAAACAGAGCCTCCTCGTCGAACTGACCAATGGTACAGCCGTGGCTGCACTTTACGTCATCTGCATAAATTTCCAGTTCAGGCTTTGCGTTGATCGTAGCCTTGTCCGTGACGAGGATGTTTCCGTTTTGCTGATAAGCATTCGTCTGCTGGGCGTCCGGTCTTACAAACACCTTGCCATTGAACACGCCCGAGCTTGAACCGTACAAAATGCCCTGATACTGCTCTGAACTCGTGCAATGTGCGGCACGATGATCAACTGTTGTGTGATTGTCGACAAACTCCTTATCCTTGGGAAGAAAGAAACCGTTCAATACAGCATCGCAACCTTGACCGTCTAAGCGAAAGTTCAAATCGTTTCGGACCCATTTTCCTTGAATCGTCCCGGTATGTACCCGGACTTGACTTGATTGTGCTTGGTTGATCTGTTCAAAGGCCAAGTGGTGCACCGCGCCTGCTTCGTCTTGCACCTTGTCCAGCGCAACAATGGCTCCACTAGCCACATCCATGTTTGTCAGCAAATTGACCATGCCAGAAGCTGATTCATTGGCTGTGGACCATTGAATCAATTGCACTTGCGCATTGGCTTCAACTTCGATCTCGTGACGCAAGAAATTCGCACTGTTTGGTCCATGGGTGTGGTGATGTACGAGCAGAGGACGGTCCAAAACAACACCACGCTGAACATGCAATTTCATACCTTCCACCGCGAATGTTCCATTCAAAGCAGCAAACCAATCACTTGACTCTAAATTTCCTCCTGCCTTCACTCCAGAAGCGGTCATTGAAAGCGGCTCACAACGAACTCCGCCGTGCACAGGCAAGTCACTCGCTTCGGCGTCAAACTTTCCGTTGACAAATACAATCCTGTACGCATGCAACCCGGGCACTGGACACGCTTCACAGCCAGCGGCCTCAATGGTCTGCACCACGGGCTCCGAGTAGTCGGTCCAAAACCCGGAAACGGGAGTGTGTTTCCAGCGCTCCACACGGCGGTGTGGAACAGGTAAAGCCGTCAAATGCTTCGCTACAGAATCGCTGGCGACGCGCTGAGCCGCAAGCGCAGAAACCAAGGCTTCTCCTTTGGCCTGAGTAGCGGCGTGCACATTGGGTTTGCGCTGCAAATCCATGACGATTGGTTCTGCCGTGTGGCTCATGCGATCACGTCTTCTTTGATCCAGTCGTAACCCTTCTCCTCCAGCTTCAAGGCCAAATCTTTATCTCCTGACAACACAATTTTTCCATTCACGAGAACGTGAACGAAATCAGGCACGATGTAATCCAACAACCGTTGGTAGTGCGTGATGACTAAAAAGCTTCGGTCGGGTGAACGCATGGCGTTGACCCCATTGGCAACAATGCGCAAGGCATCGATATCAAGACCGGAATCGGTCTCGTCCAAGACCGCAAAGCGGGGCTCAAGCATGGCCATTTGAAAAATTTCATTTCGCTTCTTTTCACCACCTGAAAAACCTTCATTGACGGAGCGATTGCGCAACCGCCCATCGAGCTCAACCAAGGAAGCTTTTTCCTTGACGAGTTTGAGAAAGTCCTTCCCCTTAATGGGCTCCAAACCTTCATGTTCTCGCTTGCCGTTTACAGCTGCACGCATGAAATTTATATTGGAAACACCTGGTATTTCAACCGGATATTGAAAAGCCAAGAATAGCCCCGATCGAGCGCGCTCTGTAGCGTCCATTTCCATAAGGTCATGCCCATCAAAATCAACGGAGCCGCCGGTGACGTCGTAATCCTCGCGGCCTGCAAGCACAGAAGCCAAGGTGGATTTTCCCGATCCGTTTGGGCCCATGATGGCATGGACCTCTCCCGGTTTAATTTCGAGGTTGAGGCCTTTCAGAATCGGGGTTTCGCCGATTGAGGCCTGGAGTTCTTTGATGTTTACCATTATCCTACGCTTCCTTCCAGTGAAATGGACAAGAGTTTTTGTGCTTCCACGGCAAATTCCATGGGCAATTGATTCAATACTTCTTTGGCGTATCCGTTGACGATCAAGCTAATCGCTTGTTCCTCATCGATGCCTCGCTGCAGGCAATAAAAAATTTGGTCCTCCCCAATCTTCGATGTGGTTGCCTCGTGTTCCACTTTCGCGGTTGGATTTTTGACTTCGATGTATGGGAAAGTGTGGGCGCCGCTTGTGTCGGTCATGAGCAACGAGTCGCATTGGGAGAAATTACGCGCATTGTCTGCTGAGGGCATCACCTGCACCAAACCTCGGTAACTGTTGTGGCTTTTGCCCGCACTGATGCCCTTGGAGATGATGGTCGAGTGGGTGTTTTTACCCAAATGAATCATCTTCGTACCGGTATCCGCCTGCTGCATGTTATTGGTTACAGCAACGCTATAAAATTCACCAACACTATGATCACCTTTCAAGATGCAACTCGGATATTTCCAGGTCACGGCTGATCCAGTCTCTACCTGCGTCCAACTGATTTTGGATCGGCGATGACAAATGCCACGTTTGGTGACAAAGTTGAATACGCCGCCTTTCCCTTCCGCATCGCCTGGGTACCAATTCTGAACGGTTGAATATTTAATCTCTGCTTCGTCGAGAGCGACCAATTCGACCACTGCGGCGTGGAGCTGGTTTTCATCCCGCTGTGGTGCCGTGCATCCTTCGAGGTAGCTCACGTAACTGGCCTCGTCTGCGACGACAAGGGTGCGCTCAAATTGACCCGTCCCAGACTCATTGATCCGGAAATAAGTGCTCAACTCCATAGGGCAACGAACGCCTTTCGGAATGTAGCAGAATGAGCCGTCAGTGAAGACCGCAGCATTCAAAGCCGAGAAGAAGTTGTCCTTGGTCGGAATCACGCTACCGAGGTATTTGCGAACGAGTTCAGGGTGCTCCTTCACCGCTTCGCTCATGGAGCAAAAGATGATCCCCAATTCTCCAAGCTTCTCTTTGAAAGATGTTGCTACAGAAACGGAGTCCATTACAAAGTCAACAGCCACACCAGACAATCGCTTCTGCTCTTCCATCGAAATTCCCAACTTGTCCATGGTCTTCCTCATTTCTGGGTCAACCTCATCCAAAGAGTTGAGCTGCTTTTTTTGCTTCGGTGCGGAATAATAGCTGATGGCCTGATAATCCGGCTTTTCGTATTGGAGGTGTGGCCAATCTGGCTCCTCCATTTTTTTCCAAACAGCAAACGCCTCCAAACGCCACTGAAGCATCCATTCAGGCTCCTCCTTCTTGGAAGAAATCAGCCGAATGATGTCTTCGTTGAGCCCTGCTGGGGCTTTGTCGGATTCAATGTCAGTGGTGAAACCGAACTCATACGATTTCCCCGTGACCTCCTCCAATACCTTATCGTTCCCGTCGTATGCCATCGGTATCTGTCAAATATTAATGCCTGTGCGTTTGAGCTCTTACAATGAAAAACTCTCTCCGCAGCCACATGTTCGATTGGCGTTGGGATTGTAGAACTGGAACCCCTTTCCGTTGAGGCCTCCACTGAACTGCAATTCGGTTCCAATGAGGTACAAATAACTCTTGCGGTCTACCACAACTTTTACCCCGTTGTTTTCAAATACTTCGTCTCCCTCTTTCATGTCGTGGTCAAAGGTCATTTCGTACAACAATCCTGAACAACCGCCACCTTTCACTCCAACACGCACAAAACTCCCCTGCGGGTGCTCATCTGCACTCAGCAATTTGAGCACCTCGTCGCGCGCGCTTTCATTGACTGTAATCATCGTGTTTCCTTAGTTATGCCTTACAAATATACTTTATTTAAAATCATTCTAAACTGCACCCGCCATTGCACAACCCTCGAATAACATTGATTGGCACATCATTCGGTTTTATCTCGCATATTTGGGCTTCGAAACGATCCATGAGCACCAACCCTTCCCATTCTCAAAGGCCTACTGGCGCGCAAATCACAACAGCTGTGACAACCACAGTGGGAATGAGCCTCACCCTGCTGCTCATCGGATTGCTCATCGTGCTTGGATTCTTGGGAATGCACTGGGAGCAGCAATTGCGTCAGGAAGCACGCGTACAAGTATTTTTCCAACGTGAAGTCGAGGCCAATGTGCTCCTCGAAGCGAAAGAAATGCTGAGGACCGATCCAGCAGTCGAATCCGTTTCGTTCATTGATGCAGAAAAAGCGAGTGCCGATTTAGAAGCCCAGCTGGGAGAATCTTTCGTTGACTTTCTGGGGTATGTTCCGCTTTCAGATGTGATGGACTTGCGGATAAAGCCCGATTGGAGCACCACCGCCGAATTGCAAACTGCAGTCAGTCGCATGGAGGAAATCCCAGGCATTTCGGAGGTCGTGTGGCAATCTGAATTGCTCGAACAAATCGAAGGGACAATAGAACGGTTGGTCGCCCCACTTGCTGGGCTTGCCCTGCTCTTCATGTTTGCCGCTTTTGCCCTGATGAATAACACCATACGGCTGACCATATTTGCCCGCAGATTCATCATCAAAACCATGCAACTCGTTGGCGCTCACCCGCGAGCAATTCGATCACCATTCATCCAACAAGGTGTTTTTTACGGGGTGATCTCCGGTGGCATTGCATTCACTGCCGTGAATGGAATTCTGTCACTCGTAACCTTTCAAAACACGGATTTGCTTGAGCCCTTTAGCATCGTATACCTGGTCAGCCTTTTCGTGATTCTCACTTTTATCGGAGGTGTATTTGGAGGTGTCTCAACGGCAATCGCAGTCAATCGATTCCTGCGAAGCCGATTGGATCGGTTGCATTAAATTTGTCCACCATGAAAGATTCCACTGAACGCTCATCCGGTTTTGCCCTGCAGAAATCAAATTACCAATGGCTCATCGCTGGGATTGGACTTTTGATCCTTGGCTACATCCTGATGTCCGGGGGCGCTGCTGAAGACCCAACTGCGTTCAGCGAAGAAATTTTCAACTTTCGCCGCATCACCCTTGCTCCGATTGTTGTGCTTGGTGGATACGGAACCATTTTCTACGCCATCCTCAAGCGCTGATGACCCACTGGGAAGCCATCATCCTTGGTTTGATTCAAGGGTTGACCGAATTCTTGCCGGTGAGCAGCTCAGGGCATCTCGAATTGGGGAAGTCGTTGTTCAACCTTGCCGAAGTCGATTTGACGTTCAGTATTTTAGTGCACGGAGCGACAGCTTGCAGCACATTGGTGGTCTTTCGCAAGGACATTGCTCAACTCATCACGGGTTCATTCACCTCAGATACGGCCCGCAGACAGACGTCACAACGCTACATTTTTTGGATTGCCATTTCTGTGATCCCCGCGGTTATTGTAGCATTCACTATGCGCCACACATTGGAAGATTTCTTCATCAATCATCCGAATCGCGTGGGTTGGTCCTTGTGTGCTACAGCGGCTATCTTATTCGCTTCAGAACGCATGAATCCCCGTAAACAAGGGGTTTCACTGAAAACAGGCTTGCTGATTGGTTGTGCGCAAGCCTTTGCCATCGTGCCGGGCATCAGCCGTTCTGGATCCACGATTGGCGCAGCAATTGCTCTTGGAATTTCGAGAGAAGAAGCCGCACGTTTCAGCTTTCTCATGGCCCTTCCCGTGATTTTTGGGGCCACTGCACTCGAACTAATTGATCTCTATCAAGACGGTATCGGACAAGAAGCATCGGTCAGTTGGCAAGCCTACGCCCTTGGGGCTGCCGCAGCATTTACAAGCGGTTGGTTAGCCTGCCAATGGATGATTCGATTCGTGAAGCGCACCAAGATGCATACGTTCGCGATTTACTGCCTGATCGCCGGCCTTCTAGCCTCCATTTTACTTGCCTAACATGAGCTTCCGTATTTTATTTTTCCTTGCTGCGGGTACCTTCCTCTGGACCGGGTGCTCCAATGTGACTTTCGAAGAACCGATGCCAATGAAAAGGAGAAACCTGGAGGATTTCCCCAACAACTGGCAAGGAAGCTGGTCAGACGGGGAAAACTTGACATTGACAATCAACGCAACATCATTTTATGATCAGAACTCGCCAGCAGACTCCATGGTGATTGGCAAGGATGTGTTGCTTCGGCGCTTTCATGGCTACCTCGTCATCAGCCAAATTGGAGACAATGGACAATACCAAGTGATTGTTGCGAGACGTTGGAAGGATGAAATCAAGGTGTACGACTTCGGGTCCACTGATGAGGCTATGGCTGTCTGGCGTGAAGTCCTACACGGATCATTCGAAGAGCGCTCAGAGAACCCGTTGGAAAAGGAAACTTACATCCTCAAGCCGGAGAACAACTTGGCTTTCAGGCAACTGCTCATGAAAGGTGGAATCACCTTGTCCAGCACCCTGACTCGAAAAGATTGAGACCCACCGATTGGTTTAAGCCTGATCTCCTGCAGACACAACGTCCCAATTGATGCGCTCCATAAAGGCGGCGATGTATGCCTTTCGGTCGTTCTGATAATTCAGGTAGTAAGCATGTTCCCAAACGTCAATTCCCAGGAGAGGTCTTCCTGTTGACTCAACAATTCCAGTCATCAGAGGATTGTCTTGGTTTGGAGTACTGGTCACTTTCAAGGCGCCGCTGTTGTCTCGCATGAGCCATGCCCAGCCTGAACCAAACCGCGTTGCAGCAGCCGTCGCAAATTCTGTTTGAAATGCCTCCAACGAGCCAAAAGTATCCACCAATTCTTTTTCTAAATCACCTTCTGGTCGAGGAGAGCCCCCGGGTGTAAGCGTGCGCCAGTAAAGCGTGTGGTTGTAATGGCCACCGCCGTTGTTGCGCAACGCCGTATCGCTGGGATTTAGTCCCTGTAACAATTCAACCAAAGAAACATTATCAAACTTGCCTTCCGTGGAACGCAGAGCGCGATTCAATTTGGCAACATATCCGGCATGATGCTTGCCGTAATGAATCTCCATGGTGACTGGATCAATCGCAGGCGACAAGGCCGCAAAATCATACCCCAACGGCTCCTGTTCAAACAAGAATGGCTGGGGCTTGCTTCCCTTCACCTTTGGTGCATCTGCAGAATTCTTGCCCCCGCAGCTCGCTAAAGGTGCAATCATCATTCCAGCACCTACCGTACCCGCTAATTTTATGAATGTGCGCTTTTTCATGTCACAAAGATGCGTCTTCCACGGCAATGTGTGTACATCCCGCACAATGCTTGTGCACGAGGCATCGTTCAAGTCTGTAGCTTCGAATGGCTAATCATCATGCAAAAAGTAAAAACCATTGTCCTTTTCCTATTCCTTGCCAGCGCACTGGCAATAGGGAGCGGTGCCATTTGGTTGTTGCAAAATGAAGACAAAGTAGAGGCCGCTGTTCTCAGCGCTTTTTCCGAACGATTGAAAACAAATGCACACATTGAATCCATTCACCTCGACATCTGGTCTTCTTTTCCGCGTGTCTCGCTGATCCTTGAAGATGTCTATGTCCTCGGTTCGGAAGTTCGTCCCGACACCTTGCTCAAAACGCCCCATCTCGCACTCGAGTGCAATGCTTGGAAGTTGATGCAAGGTCAATATGAATTGCAGGCTCTTCGCCTTGAAGACGCCGAAATCAAGCTGATTCAGAATCCGCAAGGGAATTGGAATACAGACGTTTGGAAATCTTCCGGAGACTCCCTTTCCACCTCCATTTTCGCCATTGACGAGCTCGCCGTCACGGCCTCAACTGTCATCGTCAACGACCAGCAAATTGATATCGAGGAGGCCTTGGCTTCGCTCGCCTGGTCCGGTGAAATTTTAAATGCCACAGGTGTCGGTCAGATCAATGCTTTCAACTCTGACGACTGGAGCACCTCTATGCCGTTAAAGTGGCAAGCCTCCTGCACCTATGACGGCGAGGCCAAACAAATGGATGTTTCCATTGAAAATGCTGAATGGCTCAGTGCTTCCTGGAGTGCGCAATTGGCTTATTCAGCATCCAACTGGAACATTGCGGGCCATGTCCAAGGCCTATCTGTGAATGAAGTCATGGTCCTGGTAAAATTGCCTAGCCCATGGGATGAATTGAAGTCTGATGCTCTGGCAGATGGAAAGTGGTCCTGGGAAAATGGAGCCTTCAAGTCCAACTGGCAAATTGATCCGAGCGATTGGCAGGTACCATTCGCTGGTGACCCCGCATTTTCAATGGATTTGAATGCAAGCGGTAAGCTGTGGTTGAAATACGAAAACAGACTTTGGAGGGCGGACCTTCCTGCGTTGCGCATCGCCACGAAAGGATTGCAATGGCATGGGACCGTCAGTGATCTCCTCGTGGACAAAGGCACATTCAAGGCCGACGGTACTGGTCAGGTCGACTGGAAAGCTTGGGACGCGATGCCCTCGCCCCTTCAGTGGTCGGGCAAACGTCCGCAGAGCGGAACAACCTCATGGACCGGAACAATTGCTGCGACAAAAAACAAGGATTGGATCGTGGATGGCGAATGGACCGCGAGCGATTGGATGGGTGCCGCAAACGGTACCCCATGGAAATTCAACGGCAAAGGCGAAATCAGTGAAGATGAACTCTTTGCCAAGGATTGGTCGGCTGAATGGGATGCATCACCCATCACGGGTTCATTCGTGTTTCCTGAACCCATGGAGCAACTTCGCAACCAAACAATGCGCCTGGAATGCCATGTGGAAACAGAACACTGGATATTTGACGCAAATAAGAGCGATTCGGGCACACCCATCCTCCTTGAAGACCTCCGTCTTCCGAGCGGATCGGACTTGAACATCCACGCGCGCATCGCTCGACTCCAATACGGCCTTTGGGCCATGCAGAATGCAGAGTTTCATGGTCAGCTTACCAGAGATCACTGGAGCGTAACCGGTTTTTCAGCCACCACCCTGAGTGGTGAAATGATGGGAGATGCTTCTGTTGCATTTCAATCACCCGAGAAAGCCATTGTACTGGCGCATCCGACATTTTCGGGATGCGATTTGCACGAGCTGTTTTTTGCCTTCGAAAACTTCGATCAAAAAACCCTTCGCGCCGAGCACCTCACCGGGATGTTTGAAGCATCAGGATCGATTCAATTCGAATGGCCTCGTGATCTGAGTTGGCAACCGAAAACGCTCGATGTGCTCGGGACCGTTTCCGTTGCAGATGGCACTTTGAAAAACCTCGAAGCCTTTGATGACATCGCCGATTACCTCACAGAAAATCGCATGATGGCGCCACTCGTCGACCCCGATGATTTGCGCAATCGTCTTCGATATGTGGAACTCGAAAATCTTGAGTCTGCCGTATACATCTCCAAGGAAACTGTTCAGCTTCCTTCGGTTGATGTCCGTTCTTCGGCGATGAATATCTCATTGGAAGGTGCATACGGATTCGACGAAAGCTTGGATTACACGCTCGGCTTCGCCATGCGCGATCTGCGCAATACCCGTAACGATGAATTCGGCCTCATTGAAGATGATGGTCTTGGCCAACGGTTTTTCATCGCCATGGACGGCACGCTGGACGAACCCCGTTACAGCTGGGATCGTGATGCTCAAAAAGATCACCGCCGAGAAAATCTTCAACGGGAGAAAGAGCTGCTCAAAACCTTGTTCCGACGATCCTCAAACTGATCCTAATTTTAAGTCCATGAATTTCCATACAAAAGCCCTCAGCCACATCGATGCTGCGAAGGAAGCATTGGCACGTAACCCGGCGAATGCTGATGCGTGGAAACACTTGCGCAATGAACTGCACTGCGCGCTTGAAGCGGTGACACTCGCCCAACATGAGATCGTCGAAACCGCACCACCTGACCCCCCCGAAATGAAACCTGACTTCGAGTCTCATCCCACTGTTGGGACTGCCGTTGAGATCCCGAGCGAGATCCAACAACATCGAGAGACAGAAATTGAGACAGAACGGGAGGCTGATCCTGGAAAAAGCCTTGCAGAAGCGTTGAGCGACCAACGCATTGCATCCATTCAAAATACATTGAGCATCAATGACCGTGTTCGTTTTGCCGGTGATTTGTCCGATGGCGACGTCAAGGCTTTACTCATCCTTTGCGGCGAATTGGAACAGATGACTTCTTTTGCTCTAGCAATGGAACACCTCAACAAACAAGTCACTCCAGGCATCGATTGGGAAGATGAAGAAGGTGCGCCGTTTGAGTTTTTACAGCGTCTGCGCCGTTTATTTGCCTGATCATGTCAGATTTTGAAATGCAACAAGGCGCGGTTTACCTCGTCCCCACTCCCATCGGCAATCTGCAAGACTTCGCACCCAGATCCATTGAAACACTGAAGCGTGTGGACTTCATCCTCGCAGAGGATACGCGCACCACGGGAAAATTGGTGAGGCATTTTGGAATCGAAACCCCCTTGAAGGCACATCACCAGCACAACGAGCATCGTGGGATACAAGGTTGGATCAGTGCCCTTCAAGCTGGCCAAACATTAGGTGTCTGCTCAGATGCCGGAACACCAGGCATCTCGGATCCTGCATTTTTGTTGGTGCGCGCATGTGTCGAGAATAATATTCCGGTCATATGCTTGCCTGGTCCAACCGCATTCGTTCCTGCCTTGGTCGTGTCTGGAATTCCGTGCGATCGATTTGTGTTCGAGGGGTTTCTGCCGCACAAAAAGGGGCGTCAAAAACGATTGACCACACTTGCCGATGAGGAGCGCACCGTGGTCTTCTACGAATCCCCGCACCGGATTGTGAAACTGCTCGAAGAGATTGAAACACATTGCGGATCAGATCGTGCCGTTTCATGCTCCCGTGAAATCAGCAAGTTGCACGAACAGACACTGCGAGGCACGCCTCAAGCACTGATGGAACATTTCCGCTCCCACGAACCTCGTGGAGAGTTTGTGGTCATCGTTGCCGGTAAAAAGTGACGGAAAATCGAGCGACTAGAACAGTTTTCCGTGCAAGTCGCTGACTTGCCGAATTCCAATCAACTCCATATTCCCTGTTTTTGGAGTTTCTAGATTGCGCGCATGTCCACTGTAAAACATCCGTTTCATTCCCAATCGTGATGCCTCTGCCATGCGTTGGTTCATCCGAGGAACAGGACGAATCTCGCCCGTCAAACCGACTTCCCCGGCAAACACTGTTCCATATGGCAACGGAACGTCCAGCACGCTGCTCAAGATGGCCGCCACAACTGCTAAATCCAAGGCTGGATCCTGAATGCGAAGCCCGCCTGCCATATTGAGAAAAACATCTTGCGTTCCAAGTTTGAATCCGCATCGTTTTTCAAGAACCGCAAGCAACATGTTGAGCCGACGCAAATCAAAGCCTGTTCCCGATCGTTGTGGGGTGCCATAGACCGCTGAACTGACCAGCGACTGAACTTCCACCAGCATCGGTCGAGCACCTTCCATGGCCGCTGAGATGGCCGTTCCACTCAAAGCGTCTTCGTCTGAGCTCTGTCCAAGCAAAGCGTTGGATGGATGTTCAACAGGCATCAATCCCGACCCACGCATTTCATACAAACCCAGTTCTGCCGTTGTGCCAAATCGGTTTTTTGCTGCACGCAGCATGCGATAAGCATGGTGCCTATCTCCTTCAAACTGAAGCACTACGTCAACCATGTGCTCGAGTACTTTAGGACCCGCCAGCGAACCCTCCTTCGTGATATGCCCGATGAAAAAAACCGGGACATGGTGTTGCTTCGCAAACCGTGTAAAAGCGCCAGATGTCTCTCGAATTTGAGAAACCGATCCCGGAGCTGATTCAACTTCAGGCAAAAACATGGTCTGAATGGAATCGATGATGACGACGCTTGGCCGATTGGCCTCCAACTCCCTCAACACCGCTTGAGCATCTGTTTCAGGGAATACATAAAGCGCAGGAGAGACTTCGCCAAGGCGTTCTGCGCGCATACGCACTTGCTCTGGACTTTCTTCACCCGCGACATACAAGATACGTTCCGACTTTTTAGCCATTGCGAGCACAGACTGAAGCATCAGCGTTGACTTGCCAATTCCCGGTTCTCCGCCCAACAAAACAACCGCTCCCGGAACCACACCTTTGCCCAAGACACGATCCAATTCAGGATCTCCCGTGGACATTCGATCGACTTCCAAGACTTTGACGTCAGCAAGCGGCTTGGCTTGAACCGGTTGCAGGCCTTTGCCCGATGATTGA
>Ga0206677_10001718_pt1 | contig 20056 bp, 19 predicted proteins | sample M130m12015metaG_FD_155475 | JGI IMG/M metagenome (GOLD analysis project Ga0206677, IMG submission 155475) | Ammonia-oxidizing marine archaeal communities from Monterey Bay, California, United States - M1 30m 12015 | ecosystem: Environmental > Aquatic > Marine > Intertidal zone | place: USA...
ACCAATCAAAGCCCTCCAGCGGTAGACCTTTGGTTGATTCGTTTTGAGTTCATCCAAATCCGATTTGCGGTCAACGAGACGAAGTTCACCCGGACGAGGTATGGGGTACTTCGACATGTTCACTCCTCTTCATCCGCGGGTGGAAGAGCGTCCAAAACATCTGCCATCATTTGGGCTGCATCCTCAATTTGGGTCAACAAGGTAATGTCAGAAACCACCCCACGTTGGCCCAAATTCCACATCAAATCGGAGACGACTTCCGAAGTTAGTCGAGTTAATTTCAACACTTCTGGGTCGATAGGGACCATCGTTCCAAAATCATGCAGAGCGACCAATTCAGGCTCTTCGTCAAGAATCGAGTCCATTTTAGATTCGACTTCATCCGCTAAATCCTGTGCTTGCGCCTCCAAGATTCCTTCCATAGAAGAGGAGAAGCCCTGCTTCATTTGTTGGAGTTTGTTGCCACCAAGAGAAGTGCCTCGCTTTGCTTGACTTGGAGATGAAGGGCCGATTGTTTGATTTTGTCCGGGTGCATTTGGAGCATTGAGTCCTCCATCTGCGCTTGCTTGCTCAACCAATTTATTGAGGGCCATTCGAAGCATTGACGACATAGCTGAAGAATCAAGCTCTGTACTTACCTCCATACCTTCTTCATCCATTTGAGAAAGTATTTCATCGATAAAGTTGGTATTAATTTTCTCAGGCCCGACGAGTCCTTTCAGCATCGGGAGAGCCCAACTGCTGTCGCCCATTGTCATTGAAACATCAAAACTACCGCCTCCAGCGGACGCTCTTTCTACATCTGCAGGTGGCGGAACGAATTGCTTGCGAGTGTGTTTATTCAACTGCTGGATGAGAACATTCATGTCCACAGGTTTTCGAATAACTTCCGAAACTCCGGATTGTGCTGCGCTCATCAGATATTCCTGTGAAACATTTCGACCGAGAATAACGATACGGCACTTGAAGGCAAACTCTGGGTCACTCATCAAACGTTGAGAGGCATCAATAGCATCCCCGCTTTTCCATTCTCCGTCGAAAAGAACGACTTCCGGCATAATGGCAAGAGCGGTGCCTTCCGCCTGACGTAGAGTGGCTGCTCTAGTAATGTCAAATCCATTCCGCTCGAGAGTATTAGCAAGAAGAGAACGCCGTCCTTCATTTTCGTCAGCAACGATAACTTTGGCCATAATCTCCCTCCCTTCGAATGGAGGGATGACTGTAGAGTCTTGAACCTCACCCTTGCGGCAGGTGTTGAATGTTCAATTCATGAGTAGAAGCATCAAGCCGGCTTAGCCCTGAACTACTTCCGCTGGTGCTGAGGCTTGCCAAGCCATTATACCACCTTCAAGATTGTACAAGAAAGTGGCATCATAACCAGACTGGATCAAGTACATAGCAGCCATTTGTGAACGCATACCGCTTCGGCAGAGTACAACCACATCTCGATCTTGAGGAATTGAATCCAAAGCAGTCGTAACCGATTCATGGTCAATTTGGAAGTCGGTTGATTCTACGCGTGCTTGGTGGTATTCTCCATCAGAGCGAACATCGAGAACAAACGGTCTCCAACCTTCCTTACGACGGTCAAGGAGTTGTTGCATTGAGATTGAGTTGAACATTGTATCATCGGTAGAGGCTTCTCCTTCATCAACCTCACCTTGAATACCGACCCGCATACACCATTCATCATTGTCAAACATACGCTGACTCTGCGAGAGATCAACCACCTGTATTCGTTCAGGATTTGACGTGAATTGCAACGTGTCAAAGGTCATCGCCTGAGCATCATACAGCAGCAATCGACCGTTTAGCACTTCACCAAGACCGAGTACAAGTTTGATGACTTCATTCGCTTGGAGTGAGCCAATCACCCCAGGAAGAACACCTAGAACTCCTCCCTCCGCACAGGAAGGTATTGTTTGAGGAGGGGGTGCTTCTGAAAACAGGTCACGATAACATGGCCCATCCTGAACATTGAACACGCTTACTTGACCTTCAAAACGATATATAGAACCGTAAACCCAAGGCGTATTTTTCAAAAAGCAGACATCATCGATGAGATATCGGGTTGGGAGATTGTCTGTTCCATCAACAACAACATCCCATGTCTCTTGGAAAATTAAATCCACATGCTCTGGAGAAAATTGAAGGTCGAAAGTGCTGATCTTCAAATCAGGATTTAACGCCAACAATCGGTTCTTGGCTGATTCTACTTTGGGTTCACCGACTTCCGCTGTCGAATGAATCACTTGTCTTTGAAGATTCGAAATATCGACCCGATCGTTGTCAACAATTCCAATGTGGCCGATTCCTGCTGCTGCTAAATAGAGCAATACTGGGCTTCCTAATCCCCCTGCACCAATGACCAGAACACGAGCCTCAGCGAGTTTTTGCTGTCCTTCAAGGCCTACCTGGGGCAGAGAGATGTGACGAGCATAACGCTGTATATCAACATCCACGGTGAATCCCAAACCGTTCCAAGCACAGCCCGAACATAAACTCATTGAACATTTCAATGTTGGTCTTCAAGCCATTTCTCGACATCCATAGCAGCCTGACATCCCATGCCAGCCGCAGTAATAGCCTGCTTGTAACGAGTGTCAACGACATCTCCTGCGGCAAAAACGCCCTCGACAGAGGTCATAGTGTGTTTCTTGTGCAGAATGTAACCTTCTTCATCAACTTCGACTTGCCCTCCAAGGAAACCTGTCATTGGCTTGTGCCCGATTGCTATGAACGCACCAGACACGTTGATGGATTCAGTTGAACCGTCTCGTGGGTCTTCTAGGATTGCTCCTGTGAGCCCTTTGTCATCAGAAAGCCATTCCTTTACTTGACGGAAGGTTTTGATTTCGATTTTCTCGTGGTTTGCAGCACGCTCATACATGATGGTAGATGCTTTGAAGACATCTCGTCGATGAATCAGCGTGACTTTGGAAGCGAATCGTGTGAGGAAAGTTGCTTCTTCACAGGCAGAATCTCCGCCGCCGATGACCATCACTTCTTCATCCTTGAAGAAGGCCCCATCGCATGTAGCGCAGGTTGAAATTCCACGTCCTTTTTGCGCTTCTTCACCAGGAGCATTGAGCCATATTGACTCTGCGCCTGTCGAGACAATGATGGCATTGGCGAGGAATGTTTCACCTTCGACAACCACCTTGAACGGCCGCTCAGAAACATCAACAGATTCAACGTTCTGATCTCGAACTTCAAGTCCGAAGCGTTCAGCTTGCTCTCGTAATTCCATCATCATTTCAGGACCACCTATGCCTTTCGGATAGCCAGGGAAGTTCTCAATGTCAGAAGTAAGCATCAACTGACCTCCAGATAAATATCCTCCAAACATGAGAGGTTCGAGCATAGCCCGTGCAGCGTAGAGGCCTGCTGTGTATCCTGCTGGCCCGGAACCAATGATGATGACATCGTGTACTTTTGACATGGTTGAAATCTCCTATACTGGCTTACGAGGGGCCTCACCATTTGAACATTGACATGGCGCAATTTGAAATCAGACCGGATTATTCGATTCGATGCTTGATTTCTTCATGCCTTTCAAACGTTTGAAGAGCCATCGAGAGAAAACCATTGAACATAGAAGGAAGCCGATTGAAACAGGTAACGGCGCCTTCGCTGATGTTGATAAGAAATAGGTTGCAAGAAGTATTCCAGCACCATAAAAAGCCCTGAAAATGGAGAAGAGAATAAACCCCCGGAACAAGGGATTCTTTTTCAGTCGCTCAAAAGCAGAGGGTTGCATGATGAATCCTCGCCTCATTCAAGCATTGAAGAAATTGCAGCCACTGCAGCTCGAGCATGCGGTTCAAGGCGAGGTTCAATGTGCTCTGGCTCCGCACCTGGGCCGATAATTCCGAGTCCGACTGGTTTCTCATGAACAAGTTGAAGTTCGATTATGGTCTTGATTACAGCTTGTCCCATGGCCAAACCATGTTGCGTTTGACCTCTTTCGATGATGCCTAAACACGCCACACCTTCAATATCATCATCAGCCAACAGGCGGTCGATAGCAAGGGGGACTTCCATGGCTCCTGGCACCCAAACGACATCTACAATGTCGAGGCCGAGTGCATTGGATTCATCGCGAGCCCATTCCAACATACGTTCGATTTCCGATTTGTGAAAAGAACCACAGACAACAGCGATATTTGACATAGTATTAACTCCTTTTTTCTTCCAGTACTCGTTCAACAGTAGAGACGATAGTCTGCGTCGTTGAATCAATTTCCAAATTAACGGCATCGCCAACCAACTTGCTGCCAAGGGTTGTGAGTCGAAGCGTTTCTGGGATGATATGAATTGAAAAAACGCCTTCTTGAACTGAACCGATGGTAAGAGAGATTCCATCAATTGCGATGTAGCCTTTCTCCATGACGTATTTCCTCAAATCAGCAGGAACCAAGATTTTGAAATCCATACCTTCGCCCTTTTCTGCTCTCGATTGCAGTAGACCAGTGGCCATAATGTGGCCAGAGAGGAGATGTCCACCAATTTCATCTCCAAACTTCAACGAGCGTTCAATGTTCACAGATGATCCTTCCTCAAGTTGTCCGAGTGTCGTGCGTTCAAGTGTTTCAGGGATGACATCAAAATCAACACTCAAGCCGTCAATCCGGACTGCCGTTAGACAGGCACCATCGACGGCTACACTTGCACCGATTGCTAAACGTTCAGTGTCGGGAATTTGGATGGTTAACGTATGAACAGATTGTTTCTCTTCTACAGCAAGAACTGTTCCCGTCCCTTGTACAATGCCAGTGAACATCAGATGTCACGCTCCGATTGGTTTGAACGCTGAAGAATCCGAGCGATGATTTTTCGAGTTCCGTCCAAATCATCGCTTAAGCCTTCGACCCGAGTTACTTCGATGTGTTGGTAACCGAGTTCGTCAAGACGAGAACGGATTCTGTCTTCTGCGTGTTCTTGATCGTAACCCAATGCAATGACATCGGGTTTAACAACGGGTAAAATATCGAAAATTGGCACATCGGGAGGATTGCCAATAAGTGCTTCATCAACCGGTTTTAGGCCGTTTACCATCCTTCGGCGAAGTTCTTGTCCAGTCACTGGTTCATGCTTTCTCATACGTACTGTATCGTCATGAGCGACGACAACCGTCAGGTGGTCTCCGAGTGATTTGGCTTGTTCCATGTAGTGCAGATGACCAGCGTGCAACAGGTCAAAAACTCCGACTGCCATGACGCGCTTCATATGCTCACCTGTTGCTGTGAAAGTATTGTCACACATTGTTTTACCGGATAGAGATACATACTCATTCTGCATTCAATGCACCAATGAGTTGTGCCCCTTCAAGGAAAGGAATGTTTCTCTCGAGTGCCCATGCACGGGCGTCTTCGACGGACAGAGCATTATCTCCATCTTCTTCAAGCATTTCTGCTCCGATAACCACCGGAGTCATTCCAGATAGTCTCGCCAGTCCAACTGCTAATTCTGTGTGGCCCTGGCGGCGAGAGAGGCCGCCTTCTGTTTCACGGCATACTGGGATGTGGCCAGGCGTTCTGAATTCTTTACCGAGAGCAACTTGTGCTTCTTCGCCGTGAATCCCGGACTGCATAAGTTCGTTTGTGAGTTCCGCAAATCGACGTGTTGTAAGCGAGCGGTCCAAGTCAGTGATTCCGGTGTATGTGTCTCTGTGATTCAATGAAAGAGTAAACGCAGAGCGAGCATCGTAACGTAGGTCATTGGTGACCAATTGGCGTAGCACTGGGAACTGTTCGGTGAGAGCATCTTGGGTATGGAGGTCTTGCAGGAAGGGTAGAGAAAACAATTCTCCTACATCGTGCCCAATTGCAAGGAACAGTAAGCCGCCACAGTCTTGCCTCAGTTGGCGCATAGTCGCCGGTTGTGCGCTCTGTCCAGGGAATAACAAATCCGTTTCTCCTTCACGCTTTTCAGAGTCAAAAAGACAAACCGGCATCCCGTTTCGGAAGGCGTCCACTGCGGCTTTAAGTTGCTCGTCCATAAACAGCCCTCGGCGGGAGGAGTTCATGAATGGTCGTATGTAACTGCTTAACGAAGTCTGCGTAAAAAAGCCATTTTTTGCGGACAGCCAACGGAAAGGGATTATCATAGGAAGACACTTGGGTTGTTCCTGCGGGGACGTGAATTATGCCAATTAAACTCGGACCTGCAGGCGTTCCACTCTCGTGCAAAGGACGAACAATCGTCGAAGGAATGGACGACATTATCTCCCTCGGGCTTGAAACAATGGAAGTTCAAACCGTTCGTATGGTTGCTCCTCAACATTTTGAGCAATACTGGCAAGCCGGTGTTTTGGCAAACAAAACGGATTTCGAAATGAATATTCACGGACCTTACTATTCCGAATTACTTGGCAACCGTGTAGAGCGCGGCCGTTCGATGACGAAAATTGAAACGACCTTGCAGGCGGCTCGTACCATCAACGCACGCCACATCACACTCCACGCTGGCCACTACGGTGGCATGCATCCAGGCAGCGCAGCAAACGAGCAAGTTGCAAACGTGTTCGCAGGTATCGTAGACAGAGTTCACGAGATTTGGCATGATGATGAAGATGAATTTCCCGTTTTCCCGTGGATTAAAGACGGAACACCCTCAAAAATTGGCGTAGAAACATCCGGCCGCCAAGAACTCTGGGGAAGTCTCGAAGAAGTCCTCGAAGTCGTCAACCACGTCGAAGGTACCATCCCAGTTCTCAACATCGCTCACATTCACGCTCGCGGTCACGGAAAGATGAGGACATCTGAAGACTACGGCGAATTGTTTGATGAGGTTCGAGAAACAATAGGTACAAAGGAATTCTACTGCCACTTCTCCGGTGTGGAACACCGCTCTGGAAATGCCATGCATTACACGCAAATCAAGAAGTCAGATCTTAACTTTGAACCGCTTGCTGAATTCATCGTCGAGGATGGAGGATGGCTCGACATCACACTGATTTCTGATTCGCCGCTCTTGGAACATGATGCAATGTACATGTTACAAAACATCGAAAAATCACGTCATCGCCAACTCGAACGCAAGGCTCGAGAAGACCGTAGACGGGCACTGTCTGCACAAACCGGCTCCACACCCGTTGCATTGGCTGCTCGCGAACAACAGGCTGAACCTACCGAAGCAGAGAGCACAGTTGCAGAACCTGAAAAGGCGGAAGAGAAGAAGCCGGCAAAGAAAGCGGCTTCAAAGAAGGCTTCTAAGAAAGAGGAAGAGAGTGTTTTCGACCTTGATGAAGAAGACGATGACGATCTTTTCTGATGCTGTGCAGGACGGTTTTAACATTCGAAACAGCATCATGCGACTGAATTATAGTGGCAACTAAGATAAGTGAAGGGAGCGGCGTAGAGATTGTTCTCTATGGCACATATTGCGATTTTAGGATTAGGAAATTGGGGAACTGCCATCGCTCGGATGTGGTTGGCTGATAACCATCATGTCAAAGGATGGACCATTGAGCAAGAAGTCTACGAATCGATTACGATGGATTCGGTCAACGCCAAATATCTACCCGAACATTCTCTCGAGGGTTTAGAGGCGACGATGCACATAGAAGAAGCTCTCGAAGGCGTAGAAATCGTCGTGCTTGCAGTTCCATCCTCGGTGATTTTGAAAGTTGTAGACCAAATTATTCCACACCTTCGGCCAGGGCATGTTTTACTTGACTTGGCAAAGGGATTGGCACCCGGAAACACGCTCATTTCAGAAGCTATTCAAGACAAACTCAATGCTGCTGGTAAAAACAACACATTGGCCGTTGTCACAGGTCCAACCATCGCTCCTGAAGCTGCCAGTGGTGTCATGACAACTGCACTCGTTGCCAGCGAAGACGTCTCAGTCGCTCAGCATCTTGCCACAACACTCACCACTCAAACATTCATCCTTCATCCGGCTGCTGACCCTGCAGGTGCAGAACTTTGGGGGGCGTTCAAAAACGTCGTCGCCCTTGCCTGTGGACTCGTCGATGGACTCAAAAAAGTGGGTTCACTTGGCGGTGATAACCTCAAAGCAGCCATTTTCATGGCTGGATTCAAAGAAGGATGTATACTTCTTCCACAACTCGGAGCGCGTGCTGAAGTTGCTTTTGGACCAGCCGGACTTGGCGATCTTTACGTTACAGCAACCTCACCGCACGGCCGAAATCGAACGATGGGCGAAAAACTTGGAACGGGCCTTACCGTCGAAGAAGCCTTGGAAGAAATGCACATGGTCGCTGAAGGTGTTCGAGCGACTCGAATGTTTGCAGAACGTGCTGAAGATGATGGGATTGATACACCCTTTACCAAAGCGCTCAGCACACTGTTAGACGGCTACATCGACGCGGAAGAATGCTGCCGAAGAATGGTCGCACTCGGTTGAATGGGTGCTTTTTCACACCGTTTTTATCCGGTGCTGTTTTGAGGGTAGTCGCACTGCGGTACTCATGGCCGAGGAATTGACCGAACTTGAAGCCCGAATCTTTGAGTGGATTCGACAATCTGATTTTGAATCGGTTGCTTGGTCGACTTCCAAAGCCGCAAAGTCATTCAAAGTTAAAGAAGACGAAGTTTACGAAGCAGTCGCAGCCTTGACTCGTAAAGTTCCTGACAGAATTCAAGTCTTTTACAAAGAAGGTTCGTTGCACATCGCCGCAGAGTAATCAAGCAACATCGCCTGATTTACTCCGTCGCTTTTGAGCTTGTATCAACATGTTCAACCACGTCGGTTTGCGAACATCTCCTTCCTCATTGACAAAGGATCGAACTGCTAACGACAGCAAGTCAATCAGTACCACGACGATGAAGATAAGAATCAACAGTGCGAAGACTTTGTCGTATTGAAGGAACTTTAGATACGTGTTGATGTAGTAACCAATTCCGCCTGCACCAACGATTCCTATAACGGTCCCGTGGCGTACATTGTACTCAAACATGAACATGATTTGACTGAGTAAATGGTTGCTGTTCTCGGGTATGACAATGTTGAATACAATACTTGAGCGACTCAACCCCATGGCTCGACCTGCTTCCAGAGGATCGTTTGCCATACCTTCGAAGACTTCATATTGCAGTTTGCCGAGGTATCCGACCGTGTAGAACGTCATTGCCAATACGCCTGAAAGTGGGCCAAAGCCGATGACAATCACGAACAAAATAGCCCAAATTAAACTAGGAAGGCTTCGTACTGCTGAAAGGAATATTCGAACAGGGAGTGAGATGTACAGTGGCATCAGGTTTCGTGCAGCCAATGATGAAAGTGAAATTGCTCCGACAAAACCAAGAATGGTTGAAACAAATGCGATTTTTAACGTTTCCATCATCCCAAGGTAACCCACGGAACAGAAGAATTCGATATCTTGTTCACACACCGGGTATGAGCGAGCTTCAAGAACACTCCAATTGGGTGGCCACATGCTTTCTTCAAAGAAAACAACCAGATTTGACAGGCCACCCTCAAGTCGGCCCCAATCGCCTTCAACTAAACCGTCCAGCGTTTGCCACGCCAAGAAGAAAAGGATGAATACGATACCAAACAAACGGTACTTCATTCCTCTTCCCCCAAATGTTGCTCCCGCCAGCTTGACTCATCTATATCCATCCATTCTTCCAATGAATAATCATGTAGATGATTATCCTTAATCAGCCAAATTCGAGTGGCGAAATCTTTGGCGTTGTCTTCATGGTGCTCAACCATGATCACTGCAGTTCCTTCCTCAACCAATTCATGAACTGCACTGAGGACGATGTCAACGTTGGTTTGGTCAAGTTCGCCTAGGAATTCGTCCGCCAACATAAGCCGTGGACGTTGCGCCAATGTGCGAGCTGTAGCAACTCTCCGTTGTTGTCCACCGGACAAGCGTCGAACTGGTTCCGAGGCCTTTTCCTCGATGCCAAGTGTACGAATAGCCTCGAACGTTCTTTCCTTTCGGTCTTTGAACATAGTTCTCGACCAACCCACGCTCAAGCGAGCTCCAAGCGAAACATTGTGAGCGACGGTTGCATGACGAACAAGACCCAATCGTTGAGGGATGTATCCAAGCCCACCGCTTCGTTTGACTCGAAGGTCAAAGTCGCCATCAAGTGGGCGAACGAGTCCAGCAATGGTTCGAATCAGCGTCGTCTTTCCGATCCCAGAGGGTCCAAGGATAGCGATGATTTCTCCTTCATGAACATCAAGAGTAATCGGCTTCACCAGAGGCTGGTCATATCCGATGACCAAGCTGTTCAGAGACAGGATTGCATCTTCACTCATAGCATCCCCTCAAACGACCCTATGGCCGGGTCTTTTTGAAACGGTTGGCTATGGCCGTTCGAACATAGGTGCAAAAAACGGATTTTACTCTGCATGTGAACGCCTCAAAGATGCCGACGAAGCAGCCCAAAACGGTTGGGTGAGGCGATTGGGGTGCTCCGCCGACGGTTTCAGTCAAGGAAGACTAACTGAATTATTCTGTAATCTCATACTTTGAATCAAAGTATGTTGAAATGCCTGGTATGGCACTGATGAGACTGCTGTAGCTGCCGAGGTGTTCTTGCGAATTAACTTCGACCAAACCACCTGTGTTCAACACATTCGACAGGATTTGATCGCCACAAGCCGATTGCGGCGAAGTCGAGTCTACTTGGTGAGTTACCATCGAGTAGCATCCGGTGTAGTTCTGCCCCTGCATAGGGTAATCTTCGACGTACATCTCAGTGTTCAATGCCAACATTGCGTTGAGTATTGCGGTTCGAGTCTGAACATCAAGTGTGGCTGGGTTGTACATCACTGGGTGAGAAGGTGCAGAACCGTAAGAAGGCAGCAAGATGTATTCAGATTCAGGAAGACACCACTCGGCATTCTCGCTTGCATCATCCTTACCGCAGTATGAAGCTACTGTGGAATCCTTTGCAAAGGCGACATCGCCGACTCCTTCTGTCAAGCACTTCACTGCGCCGGAGTAGGAGTAGTAAGGAGTACCTGATTCTGGAATACTTGCATTTTCGTTGAAGAACGAAGTGATGGTGTCACGTAGTGATTCAATATCATCCTGTGGACCAACGACTGGAGCATATCCTTGGGAGATAAGGTGGCCCATTGGCAGAAGCATGCCAGCAGATTTGAGCCAACCGGTGTGGCACGAGGTCTTTCCAGCCATCATTGCAAACGGATCTGTGGAATCATCGTCGTCCAAGTAGGCGTTCGCAATGTCTGAACCGTTGAGAACGACTGCATGTGCGTCGTAGTGCGTGCGGCCGTCAGATTTGAGGTCTGCAGCCATAGCCGCAAGGCCGTATTCTTTCCAACCAACCCACGCTGCGCCACCGTCCATGAAAGCGATGTCTGCATTACCAAAGCGAAGTGCTTCAATGATGGCGCCTTCAGAAGTGACCGGGTATAGCGTTACTGTCACGCCAGTTTGTTCAGCGATGAAATCTGCTAGAACTTGTGGGTTCTCTGCTGGGTTTTCGTAATCGTCTTTCATTTCAAAGGCGATTCGAATGTTGGAGATTGTTGGGGTCACTGAATCATTGATTTCGAACTTGGTATCGTAGTATGCCGAAATACCAGGTACGTCTTCAATCAAGTTTCCATAGGATGCAAGGTGTTCTGTGGCAGTGGTAGCTGAAATTGCAGGTGTATTGAGAACATCACTGAGAATTGATTGACCCTCGGTTGAATCCTTCATAGCCACGAGTGCGTTTTGTACGAGCGTCATTGTATCTGCATCGCTGGTTGCCGGGTTGTACATCACTGGGTGAGAAGGCGCATTTCCGTACGAAGGCAACAAGATGTAGTCGGATTCTGGCAAGCACCATGCTTCATTGGTTGTTGCATCCTCATTACCACAGTAAGAAGCGATGGTCGAATCCTTTGCAAAGGCAACATCACCGACACCTTCGGAAAGGCACTTGACTGCACCACTGTAGGAGTAGTATGGAGTTCCGGAGTCTGGTATGCTAGCATCTTCGTTGAAGAAATTCGTGATGGTCGAACGCAACGATTCCACATCGTTTGCGTCTCCAATGACGTTTGCATACCCGTTGCCAATAAGGAAGCCCATTGGCAGAAGCATACCGGCTGATTTGAGCCATCCTGTGTGACACGAAGTCTTTCCAGCCATCAAAGAAAATGGATCGGTGGAAGGGTCATCGTCAAGGTGGGCTGCTGCAATTTCTGAATCCTTCAAAACGACAGCATGAGCGCTGTAGTAAGTTCGTCCATCGGACTTTTGATCTGCTGCAATTGCATCGAGGCCGTATTGTTGCCAACCAACCCATGCTGCACCGCCATCCATGAAAGCGATGTCTGCATTTCCAAAGCGAAGAGCTTGTAGAGCAGCACCTTCAGAATCAATAGGATACAATGAAACATCCATATTGAGTTCTTCACTCATGTAATCTGCTAGACGTTGAGGATTTTCGTCGACGTTTGTGTAATCGTCTTTGATGCTGTATGCAATGACAAAGTCTTCTAAGTTGCTTTCTTCATTTTCGTCATCGCTACCTAAACAGCCTGCAAGTGATGCTGTGGCAATTAGGAATACAAGTATCGAGGATTTCAGTGTTCGCGTTTTCATGTTATGACCTACCGGTTTAGGCCGCCCTAAAAACCGGATGTACATAAAGATTTAGGCCGCCCTAAAAATTAGTAAGGAGCTTGGAAGTTACTGCCAAAGAGGCTACTGCTCACGAAGAGAGCCATTCCAATGCGTATGATTCTGCATACCGGTCAGAAGTCAAACCGGGGTGGCCAATTGGCCGTACGACAACCAAAATCTCGAGTGTCCCTCCCCAAGAACTGGTTGCAATGCATAGAACTTCTCCGACCTTGAGTCCCTCGTCTGAAGCACCGATAGAAAGACTTCGAAGTTCATACAATCGAACCAAAACTGATTCGTCAACTCCGGCCGAGGTTGACGAGTAATGGTGTGTATCTTCCGCAAGCATTGGTACAAGCTTCATTTCGTCAACATCCAATCTGAACCCGGACAATTCTTGATCAAGAATTTCGATGGCTTGGTTGAGGCGTCCCTGCTCCATGTTGAACAGTGAAGCAAGTGTAAATGCTGAAGATTCTGCCCCCAATGGCCCGTACTGGTACGGTAAACGTAATGTCAAGGATTGAATGATTTCAACCTCGAGGCCGCTGGATTCTGGCAACATCAACCAGGTGTATTGTTCACCGGATGGATAAAATGGCGCATTTGGGTTTTCTGTTAACAAAGGAGTGCCCCATTCCGAGGGCGCCACTGGCTTGGAAACTGGTGAAAAGCCTCCAAGAAACAGCATGACGATAAGACCAACGCAAACGACAACTCTCGGCTTGCGATACGTTTCCCAAGCCAGCCGTCCAGCTGGGCTGAGAATGGACAAGAAAAGCATCACTGGGCCTACGATTAAAAATCCACCCGGGAAAATCCAAAGGAGAACAATGAAAGAAATGAGTGCATGAAAACCGTATGGTCCGTACATGTCCTTCCATTCAGATTCAACTTCATCAGAAGATTTCCGATGCACTGCATACACATGTACGGCTACAAAGACGATGAGAAAAATCGACGGTATGAAATCACCAATCATCTTCAACCCATCAATGGAAAGTACATTCTCAACATGAGTCTTGGGGTTTGAACAGCAACAAACGGTAGATTGTCAAACCTCGACCTCCACGCCATGCCATGGAGGAAGTGGTTCTGCGGCTCGAAGGAGCAACATACAGGCACTCAGTCTACGCGCCACTTCCACTGAAACCATGGCGTCGCATCAAAGGACCTGGTATCTTTGAGACCAATCTAACTCTTCAAAAAGGAACAATACTCGGTCTTGTAGGTCCAAACGGCGCTGGGAAGACGACCCTTCTACGCGTCCTAGCAGGAATTTTACCGGTACAACACGGCCGTGTTTATTCTGGTAACGAAGAAGTCGTGCTCGACCGACAGCAACTGCGACAAAGTGTTGGGCACATGCCTGAACAAGTTCGTTGGCAAGGAAGGAAGACTGTTCGACAAGCTCTGCTTGAACTTGGTGAGATGCGACATGCAAGCGAAAAACGGATCGATGGAATTCTCAAACTCGTAGGTCTCAGTAGTCGAAAGGATTCTGCCCTAAGTGAATTAAGCCAGGGAATGCGTCAGCGGCTAACCCTTGCAGTCGCTCTGCTTGGCTCACCAAAAATCCTCTTGCTGGATGAGCCACTCAACGGTCTAGATCCCGTTGGAGCAGCTGCGTTCATTTCACTGCTCAAAACGTTGACCGAAAAAGGAGTTTCAATCGTCTTATCATCGCATCAAGTTGAAGGCCTTGCTGGAATTATTGACCGATTAGCATTGATGCACAGAGGACATATTCTGGCGGAAGGTACACTTAAGGAAGTGGCGAAAGGTTTGCACCTTGACAGTAAGACAGAAATCAAAGGAACCGGTCAAGTGCCTCACTTTAGCAACTACGAAATTCAAGACGAGGATATTGAAATCGAAATTCAAGACAACCATTGGTCTGCACGGCTCGAGCAGGCACAACCTCACTTACTTGCCAAATTGATTAACGACGGGGTTGAAATTACAGAGTGGGGTATTCGCCAGCCCAATGTGGTCGAAATGCTGTGTGCTGCGACTGGACAATCCATTGAAGATGTAGGTCTCGAAGTAGCGTCCAACGCATATGTGCCGCTACGAACGTTTGGTGGTGAAGAAGAATGAGCGATTTCACCCGTGTCATGAAATTGGCGAAACGCCTCACGTTAGAACGGATGTTCTCTACTCGTATGTACATCATGCTCCCTGTTTTGTTGCTGTTTATCCCTGGCATGGCTTGGGGTTTTTCAGACCCAAACATTGTCTTACCAGGAGGTCATCAACCTGAGAGTGCAATGGAGGTCCTCTTCTATGCCAGCCTGGGAGTTGTATTCGGAGCAACGATGTGCGCAGTGTTACTTTCCTATGACGCTGTGAGCCGTGAACGAGCAAGCGGGGTTTTGGAACTCCGACTTTCACAACCCATGCCGAGAGCGCATCAATCGTTGGCGATGATTCTCGGCTCATGGAAAGCTATTCTTATTCCAACATGGATTCTTCTCATCATCTCTGTGTTCATCGTAAGATATCGGATGGGAGAATGGATTTCATTTGCTGACTTCCTCGTCTATTTTTCCTCTACCGCACTTATTTTATTGTGGTATATTCTCTTCACCTTGTTAGCATCTTCATACACACGAGAACAAGGAACAGCGATTTCGTTTGGTGTTGGAATGTGGTTTCTTTTCACTTTCCTTTGGGCATTGATCACAACAATGGTGGCCTTTGCGTCGGGCGTTTCAATTGGTCAGGAGAACGACGCTTCGTGGATCATGCTGGAAGGTGCTTTGGATTTACTATCACCAAACGGCGTGTACCATCACTTGCTCGAAACACGATTACCACAAATCGACCGAGGTATTGTTGCGTGGCAAAGTTGGTTCATGGGCTTACTCTGGACGGTGCTCCCTTCTTGGGCATTCATTCGTAGAATGGAGAAGATACTTCCTTGAGGCAAAGGCACATATTTGAGGCTCACATGAGCGAAAGCCTCTTTGAGGCATTATGTCAACGTCAATCCATGGCAGCACGCACAACGGTCGGCCCTTCCAACCCCCAAACTCAGATTTTTACTGCTTTTTTGATGGTCCTTTTGATGTTCTTCATGGGTACATCTTCACTCTACACTCCTCAAGAAGTGCTGTCAAACGAGGACAGTGAATCACCTACGAACGGCCGTCAAGGAGGACTTTCCATTGAAGACGAATGTGAAGGACTGAAATTTGAAGATCTCTTCGATTATGATTTTGCTGATTTCAAGGTCTACATTGGTGACGATTGGGCGACAGCGGAAATGGATGCAGGTGCGTTTGTGAACGGCAGTAAATCTGCAATTGTTCGCGATAACCTCGATGGCTTGTTTGAGGGACTTTCTGGAGGAGGCAACGATTACATCAGCACCGATGAAAGAGATGCAGTTCGTGCTATTGGCCCAAAGTGCATTGGAGCCATGGATACCCGTATCGGCATGAAAGAAGGCAGTCCGCACCGAGGCGCTCCAGATTGGAATAACCTCACCTTTGTCGAAGATGGAATCGGGTTAGAAGAAATTGACCTCGTACCTGCAAACCACCCTGAGGAGCGTTCGTGTCAAAATCTAGGTTCAGCAAACGGGTGCAAAGAAGTTCCTGTGAGCGTCACTGACGACCTACAGATCATGATGTTCTTGGCGGAAGACCAATCGAACAATGTCCGCTTTGACAAACTTCCTAACGATGGGGATTCAAACTTTACATTGGCATTGAACGTCACCAACATGTCGTTCGCTCACCTCGAATTGAATTTCCCACTCAAGCAAGGATTGCGTATGAGTAATTATTCCATTCAAGACACCGTCACCAACAGCGATGGAACGATGACCGTTACCGAAAACACCGACCTTGCGGCTCCAGAGGCGCTTTACCTTCCTGACGGTCGACTCCGTGTCAACCAAGTGGTGACCTATGCTGCGAGTGAATACCCTATTCAACGCGATTTATTCCTTGATTTTACGACCATGGCCCCTGAAACCAATGAGGCGCCTGAATGGTCCTCAAACGCTCCAGAGGACGGAACAGTCATTCCAATGTTGGATGGGCAGAACATCGTCGTGGCAGGTGAAAAGACCGAGATGTGGGCCACTGATGACAGTGGATGGGGAATGGATTGCACATTCACCGAAAGTGGATGGACTTCATCGCTTGATGGTGAAGGGAACTTTATCGTCGAAAACCAGAATTCCCAAGCTACCTCTTCAGGCGCAGAATGCTATGTTGTTGACCCATTCGGTGAAACTTCGATCGATTCACGTAACTGGACATTTGGTGAAGTGTTTACCTCAACCGCTGTTCTTTCCGCAACTGGAGATAACATCGAGTTCACACTCTCTCCAACCGGTTTAGTAAATGAAATGTCGATTAATGCACATGCACACCAGTCGAACGCAATGGGGCAAATGCGAACAACCACGCTGGCCTCTGATGATGCAATTCTCACCCTTCCACTCGATGGTCTGTCACCTGGAATGGTCATGGTCATGGGACAAGCACAGAGCACGACCATGCTCGACCTTGACTTCATGTTGAACTTCGGACTCAAGAAGGCAAGTCTTGCCCCACTCATTACCGTTTCAAAGAACCTCGACGGAATGAACGCAACATGGGAAGCCAACGGACTCACATTCACGCTCAAAGGCGATGTGTTGGACCCAGACGGTGAAGAAGTTACACTCTCTCTCCTCCTGTGCGGATATTCAACCAATGATTTCCTACGAGACGGAAGTGGATGGGAAATCAATGTCAACATTGTGTCCTGCTCATCCCAAAACCCTCCAGTTACTGCTTACGACATCGTTTTGACTGCTACCGATGAATCCGGAACGATGACGACATACACTGTATTTGTTCCAGATCCATACGCCTCAAACGACGACACATCAAACACCGATAACAGTGGAGAAGATTCTGAAGAAGAAGGGCTGCCAGCATTGTCAATGATGGCAACACTGAGCATCACAATGCTTGGAGCAGCGTTTGCCGGAAGACAACGAAGAGACTGATGGCTTGAACCGGCATCCTCAAAAGAGGGCGTTCGGCCCAATAAGCAGGTGAAGGTATGTTTACGGGTGTAATTGAGTCCAAAAGCCATGAAGGTGGTTTTCTTGTTTCATTCACCGGTTCATCACCGGCCTTGGAATCAATAATAATCAACGCTGAGTCCGGGATTTACATCGGCAAAGTCGATGGAGTTCTCGGAAATACCAACGCTCCACTCGCTCACGTGGCCCACATCGACCGAAAACTGGACCTCGATGCACTCATCGGAGCGGAAGTAGGAATTCGTCCAAAAAAACAACGTGAAGAACGAAGCCGTGGCTCTGATAGAGACGGCCGAAGAGGAAACGACGGAGGCTACCAGAGCAGAGACCGACAAGGTGGACGATTCGATCGAAACGACCGAGGCAACAGAGGCGACAACCGTAACGGTGGCGACTGGGATTGTCCAAAGTGCCAAAATTCAAACTTCGCATTCCGAACCGAATGCAACCGATGCGGGGAACCTCGCAGCGGTGGAGGACGAGGGCGAAACGATGACCGTCGTGGCGGTCGAGACGACCGTGGATACCAGAGCAGAGACCGACAAGGTGGACGATTCGATCGAAACGACCGGGGCAACAGAGGCGACAACCGTAACGGTGGCGATTGGGATTGTCCAAAGTGTCAAAATTCAAACTTCGCATTCCGAACCGAATGCAACCGATGCGGGGAACCTCGCCGTGGTGGCGGTGGAGGACGAGGGCGAAACGATGACCGTCGTGGCGGTCGAGACGACCGTGGTAACCGAGGTGGCCGTGGTGGAGAAATCTACAATGACAACGATTGGGATTGTCCAAAGTGTCAAAATTCAAACTTCGCATTCCGAACCGAATGCAACCGATGCGGGGAACCTCGCCGTGGTGGCGGTGGAGGCCGTGGGCGAAGCGATGACCGTCGAGGTGGTCGAGACGACCGTGGCCGAGGAAACAGAGGCGGAGACCGTGGAGGATATCAGAGCCGCGACCGACAAGGTGGAAGGTTCGATCGAAACGACCGAGGCAACAGAGGCGGAAACGAAGACCGACGTGATGGCGACTGGGATTGTCCAAAGTGTCAAAATTCAAATTTCGCATTCCGAACCGAATGCAACCGATGCGGCGCATCACGTGGCGGTGGCGGGGGCGGTGGCGGTAGCCGTGGACCCCGTGGGTACTCCCGAGATAGACCTCAAAGAGGCGACTCTGGAGGACGACCTCCCCGAAGAGATTCTGGAGAGCGACCACCAAGAAGAGAAGGCGATAGACCACCAAGAAGGGACGGTCGAGACCGACGTGATGAACGTGGGTATCAAGACCGCGGATCATACAATCAAAATCGTTCTCGAGGCGACGAGCGTCAACCAGAACGCAAATCTCGAGAGCCACGCACATTTCGCAAATCCCGAGGAAACGGTCCCGGCCATGCCCATAACCGACCTCCGAAACCATTGACTCGTGATCGAGACGATTGAACGGTGATTAAGCATGAGTGCTGAACACCACTACCTTAACGCCGTTGAAGCATACGACGAAGGTAAGGCTGAAGAGGCATATGAGGAAGCTCGTAAAGCCGTCAAATTAGACCCTGGCCACATCGATGCATGGCAACTCTGTGCAGAGACCATTCTCCCGCCGAAAGGTGAGAAACCAACCTTGATTCAAGCAGCCAAATCTCTTGCTGCCGTACGTAAAATCATCGAACTGGACCCGAACAGAACTGCAATGTGGATGCTGGGAGGCCGCCTACTGTCCGATGAACTCGGACTTCTCAGCGAAGGACTGCAATGGTGGCAAGACCTTCGCCACCACTTACCAAAAGAAGTCACGCCACTTGTGGAACAAGCCTCACTACTGGCTGACATGGGTCATTACCTTGAAGCAAAGTACAGGCTTGATACCATTATTGAAGAAAACATGGATGGAGGACCAAGCCAGATAGCGAAAATTCATCAACTGCGAAATCAAGTGATTGCTGCAGCAAATCTTCAACCAAGTGAACACTTCAAACCGTGGGAGAAGCATCACAATGGCTGGGGTGCCATTGAATCGAAAATGGGTAAAGGTCCTGTTTCCGAAAGTTTCCTTTTTTTGATTACCACAGTCCCGGTCTTGTTTGCAGTCGTTATTTTTTCAAGACAACTCGCTGGAGAAGGATGGGGAGCATTTTGCCTAACGAGTCTCATCGTTTTTGCAACAGTGCTGTTTGGAATGCGCACTTCAAAGAAGATGTTCCACAACATCAATCGACCTGCGTTCAACCTGCTTCGAGCAATGAACTTTGAAGCGAATACTGGCTATTCAGTTATTCATGAAGAGATTCGAACATCGACACTGTACATGTACATCATGCAGAGAAAGCCTGTTGCTTGGCAAGAACGAATGATCAAAATTATTGAAGATAACTCACCGCTACCGAAGAACTGGAAACCCCAGTTCCCGGACTTCGATTCCCACCT
>Ga0206677_10001719_pt1 | contig 20056 bp, 29 predicted proteins | sample M130m12015metaG_FD_155475 | JGI IMG/M metagenome (GOLD analysis project Ga0206677, IMG submission 155475) | Ammonia-oxidizing marine archaeal communities from Monterey Bay, California, United States - M1 30m 12015 | ecosystem: Environmental > Aquatic > Marine > Intertidal zone | place: USA...
ACCTTAGAAAGTTCAAAGATTTTCACGATGCCGAAGCTACTATAACCGGTTGGGTTGAAGGTAAAGGTAAACGTATCGGTACTATCGGTAAATTTACAGCTGTAGATGCTGATGGTATTGAGTTCGGCATGCCTGTTATGGATAAGTTTAAATACCTACAAGATAACTTCGAGAATATGAAGTCATGGGTTGGTTGTGTAGCTACATTTACGTACTTCGAACGTACTAAAGCAAATAGTTACAGACACCCATTGTTTAAATGTATTAGAAATTATGAATAGATACGAACAAGAAACGCACAATAATATAAAACGTATTGCTGTTGCACTAGAACAATTAGCAAAGTTATTAACAAAATTAGCAAAAGAACAAAATGACTAGAATAAATGTAGGCATACCTCCAGCTGATCTTGTTAATCAACATTTAATAGCTGAGCACAGAGAAATAAAACGTATACCAAACTGTATTGCTAAAGGTAAATACAATATGGAAGGTATACCTGATAAGTTTAAGTTAGGTACAGGTCACGTTAAGTTCTTCTATAACAAACTGTTATACCTTAAAAACAGATATACTAGCCTGTATAATGAGTGTATTAAACGAGGGTTTAATGTACAGAATTATATAGGCGCATGGGATAATGTACCACAAGAACTAATGAATGATTACAAAGTAGAAGCAAACGATATAATAATAATAAAGAAAAGAATAGATGAACGAAGACCTAAGAGATAGAATAAACCAATGGAACGATATTAAATACCCTAATGATAATGAAACAAGAATTATTATTGCAACATTAAAACCACAAGGGACTGTGACAACAGCCCCTAAAGTATAAGAGTAATAGGCTAATGTCACACGAAAGAAATATAAAATACCTAAATGATAGACGCATCGTATATAAGAGAGATCCTGTTAACGATGTACCAACTCATCAAACCGATCAGTATATGTTCTTCGAACAAGGTACTTACGAATGCTATACACTGTTTGCATCTAAAGCTAAGATCACGACTTATAAGAGCCTTAAATGGCATTTGCTAACGTTATGGTATCTCAACCCAGATCTTGATCAAGATGAGTTCATGCAAATAGCAGAAATTATATCAGTTAAAGAACAAGGTTTCACTTCGTTCACGATACACATCGATCTTCTTAGAAAGATGGTGTATGAGGTTAGCATGCTAGACTTAGATGAACCACCAAAAAACAAACTACGTAAGGTTATATTTAAGTATGGCTGTGGTTTAACTAAAGAACAAAAGCTATCTATAGTAGGTGAATTAATAGGTAGATCAAAAAAAATACACCCAGATGACATATATCAGTGTATGTTAGATCTACACGATGCAGGTAAAAAGATTGTGATAGCACGATTAGCCTTATGGCTAGAGTGTTCAGCTAGAACAATACACAGAAATATGGGAGACGAACTAAAAAGAGAAAAAGAATTATTAAACCAACAATTATGATAGCACTAATAGTAATAATAATAGGTACGCTTTTACTAGGCGCGTATGCTATTAAAAAAGGACAAGAATTAGAAACTAAAAAGAAATCAAATGAGAAGACTAATATATGATATGTACTATGCCGATGAGATCAGCAAAGACATTGCAGGAAAACTACTAGATAAATTATCCCAATTAAGGGACAAACGAAGAAGCAGATACTAATATGAAACATTATAACATACAAAACTATATAAGGTACAAGAAAGATCTTGAGTCAACGTTAGCTAGACTAGAAGGCAAGATGTGGGACGAATATACTAGAGATGAGCTTATTATTAAGTTTATGCCTCTTGTAGAAAACTTAGCCCGTAAATTTGCTACATCACAACAAGCATCAGGCGTTATGGCTATAACAGATATGATACAAGAAGGTCACGTCAACTTAATCAAAGCAGTTGATCGTATTGATTGGGGTAGAATAAATGAATCAGAAGATCCTGAGAAAACTTTAAAAAGTTTTTTAGCAAAACGTATCAAAGGCGGTATACGCAGAGAGATAGACAAAAACAGAGGTCAGATGAGATTACCAGAACACGTTACTAATAGTATACGTAAAAACTTCGGTAAAGATAAAAAAGCTGTAGCTATGTTTTTTAACTCTATATTCCTAAGTATTGATGCTGGCACTAGAGATGATGACGACCTGTTTTTACAGATTGAAGATAAGTCAGAGCCTTACAACCAAGTATTCTTAAATATGTACTTAACAAGTTTATTAAAACAACATTTAGTTGATAAGGAATACGAGGTGCTAAGATTGAGCTATGGTCTTGATTGCGATAAACAATCTGCTAAGCAAATTGCAGAGAAATTAGGCATTGAAGGTAGCGGTGCTTATGTTAGAGTTTCACAGCTAAAAAAGCAAGCGGTTGATAAGTTGATTGCTAACGTAGATCACTCACAAGTACTTGACTACCTGTAAGTTAAGTGAAGTGACAAATGTAAATTTAAACAATAACGTGTAATTATATATATACACCAAAATACCAAATTATGAAAGAATTAAACCAAAAATTAGCTATAGTTCAGACTAAGCTAAAAGCGAAAAAGTCTTCGTACAATTCGTTCGGTAAGTACTACTTCCGTAAATCAGAAGACATCCTAGAGGCCATAAAGCCTTTCTTAATCGAGCACGGCGTTACAGTTACAATCAACGAAGAGATGATAGCAACTGACCCTGTTCCAACAATGCAAACAACAGCTACTTTTTCAGATGGCGAAAATGCTATACACGCAACAGCGCTAGTCGGCGTAGACCTTAATCAAAAAGGTATGCAGACTTCACAGCAGTTTGGTGCGGCATCAACCTACGGTAAGAAATATGCTTTAGGTAATCTATTGCTTATTGATGATACAGAAGATGCTGACTCAGGTAAAAAGCCTACAGCTGCGGTAAACAAAATCAAACAAGCAGCAAAACCAACTATAACAACAGCTCAGCTAGCTAAAGCTAAAGACTACATAGTTGCAGGTGGTGATATGAAAGCTATTGAATCAAAGTACAAGTTAACGGCAGGGGATAAAAAAGAGTTGGCTTCAGTTGTTAAATGAGAAAATTATTAATACTAATACCTATTATAGTTATAGGTTTTTATATAAACAAACAAATGAATAAAAAACAAATATTAGAAAGGCTTAAAGTAGACGAAGACTACTATGGTGAATTTGGCAATCAGTTCTTATCCAACTCTCACGTTGGTAGATTGTTAAAAGATCCTTTACAGGTTTTTAAACCAAGCAAACCATCACCAGCATTTCTTATAGGTGGTTATTTCCACACCTGTATATTAGAACCTGATAAGCTTGAGAAATACAAGGTTATTAAAGCAACAACTAGAAACACTAAAGCCTACAAAGATGTTGCGGGTGGAGAACTATGTCTACTAGAACACGAGGTAGATATGATTGAGTTAATGAGAGAAAAAGTTATGGCTAACGATATATGTAGAGACTTAATACTAGGTTCTGATTTTGAAAGAATAAACAAAAAATATGGTAAAAGTATTAGCTGCGATTATGAAGTACCAATGATTACTGAGTTATTCGGTAATAAGTGGAAAGGCAAGGCAGATATTGTTAATCATGAAGAAAAGCTAGTCATTGATTTAAAAACAACAGCAGACATTGATAAGTTTCAATGGTCAGCATCAAAATATAACTATGACTCACAAGCTTATATTTACAGTAAGTTATTCGGATATGAGTTTTTATTTATAGTTATAGATAAGAACACCCATAAAATTGGTGTGTTCGACTGTTCACCTGAGTTTTATAAACGCGGTGAAGATAAGGTACGTAGAGCAAGCGAAGCTTATGACTTGTTTTACAAGACCAAGGACTTTGATCCTAAACAATATTTCATAAGCAAAACCCTATAAAAATATAATCATGGGAAGAACTAAATCAAAAATTTGTACAGTAACAGGAATGAAAACTAGTGAAAAAAACTTTTACAGCAACCAGACACACGTTAAAGCTGTAGATAACATTAGAAGAAATACAGATGTAACTAAAAGTCAATTAACAAGAATGTTTAATCAAATAAATAATTACTAATGGACGAGTTATCAGCAAGATACTTTAAACAAATAATGAAAATAATTAAAAATAAATAATATGGCAAGTATAATTAAAGCAAGTCTAAATTTAGACGCAATACCTAAGGATAAAATCTATGTAGGTAAGAAAGGTAAGTATTTACCGATTACAATAACGATTAACGATGAGTTAGATCAATTCGGTAATCAAGGTCCAGTTGTTGTAGAACAATCAAAGGAAGAGAGAGATGCTAAATCACCAAAAACTTACTTAGGTAATGTTAAGGTTGTTTGGTCTAACGGTAACAACGTTAATCCAGCGCCAAGAGATGGTGCTCCGGCTCCAGCTGCTGCAGCTCCACAAACTGATGACCTGCCATTCTAAATGAGTAAAGAAGAGATCAATGGATTTCTGGTTGATAAATTCAATCAGCATGGCCTAAAAGAAAATGCAGCGCAAGGGACTTGTCCCTTGTGTTCGCATACTAGGAAACCTAAGAACGCTAAAGCACAATGTGCTAGCTATGATTGGGAACGTGGTCTCGGTACCTGTCACAACTGTGACACTACATTTCAGTTACATACTTACCAACGTAAAGGTGCTAGTGAAAGAGTCTATACAAGACCTGTTACACCTGAACAGTTCAATGAGATAAGTACAAACGTTGAAACGTGGTTCGGTACAAGAGGTATTTCAAAGCAAACATTATCAGACCTTCAGGTAACTGAGGGTTCTGAATGGATGCCTCAAACGAGTAAGAATGAAAATACCATACAGTTTAATTATTTTATGGGTGATCAGTTGATCAACGTAAAATATAGAGATGGTAGAAAGAATTTCAAGTTATACAAAGGCGCAGAAAAAGTATTCTATAATATTAATAGTGTTGTAGGTTATGATTGGTGTGTTGTTGTAGAGGGTGAAATGGATGTGCTAGCTTTACACGAAGCTGGTATCAAAAATGCAATATCAGTTCCTAACGGTGCTACGTTAAATACAAACAACTTAGATTACCTAGATAATTGCATTGACTACTTAGACGATAAGACTAAGATAATATTAGCTGTTGATGCCGATGCTGCTGGCCAAGCTTTAAGAACTGAGTTTATACGTAGACTTGGTGCTGAGGTTTGTTATCTAGTAGATTTTAACGGGCAGAAAGATGCTAATGAGTATTTAATAGAGAATGGTGCCGAGGCGTTAAGAAATGCTATACACAAGTCGACACAAGTACCTTTAGAAGGTGTAACCACATTATACGATATACATGACGAAGTTAAAGAATTTGTTACGAACGGTTTTAAACCCGGTTTCCAAGTTGGACTCAAAAACTTTGATAGCATTTTTAGTACTTATACCGGGCAGTTCATTACTGTTACTGGTATACCTAGTAGTGGTAAGTCTGACTTTGTTGATCAAATGGTTGTTGGTTACAATAATATGTACGGTTGGAAAACTGCGTTCGCTAGTCCAGAAAATCAACCAACATATCTCCACGCTCATAAACTGATGCGTAAGACTTGGCAAGACATGCCAACTCAAGGTGATATTGGTAGTGACAAATGGTTAGAAGTAACTCAGAAGGTTAATGACAACTACTTTTTCATAGATATGGAAAGGTATACGTTAGAATCAGTATTAAAGAAAGGTGCCGAGCTTGTAAAACGAAAAGGTATCAAATGCCTAGTGATTGATCCTTACAATAAAGTAAGAGATACAAATGCTGTGTCAGATGATGTTAATCGTTACACTATGGATTACCTAGCAAAGATAGAGACATTTGCTAAAAAGTATGATGTGCTAGTATTTATAGTAGCTCATCCAACCAAAATGTATAAAGGAAATGATGGAAAAATTGAAGAACCTACTATGTATAATATTAAAGGTGGAGGTGAATGGTATGACGCATCGTACCACGGCCTGCTCGTTCATAGAGATTACGATGCTAAAACTACTAAGGTTAAGGTTCTCAAAGTTAAGTTCCAAAACCTGGGTGAGAATGGCGCTGAATCTCATTTTACCTGGGAACCACGCTCTGGCTCTTTCATTCCGAACGAACCGATTACGCAAGAAGTAGATGGCCTTCCGTGGGAATAGTTTTAAGAAAAAGAAAAACACAGCAAGTTTATACTATGTTTATACAGAAGAAAATATTAAACATGCTGGTTGGTGCTTAAACAAAAACATACAAGTAGCTGTTAGCCCAGGTAAACCCAAATGGAAAGTTGAAATAAGACTAAACGACGGTGACTGGAACAGAGACCCAGGTGTTTACGAACACGACGAGGCAATGGAAAAAATGTACGAATACTATAAATACTATTATGATAAACACAATAAACAATAAAGTCTTTAGAAATGCGAACGAAGCCTATGAGTATCTGCACGATCAGATACTTCAGAACGGTATATCATTCGGAGATACTAAAGCTCTGTTCAATGTAGGTTTCTACATAACAGATCCTAAAGATAGGAAAATAATAAACCGCGAACGTAAATGGTCAGAAGAATATGCTGAAGCTGAATGGCAGTGGTATCTATCCGGTGATCGTAACATAGCTAAGCTTGGTGACTTATATGGTAAAGTACCTGAGATATGGAAACGCATGGCTTATGCTGATGGTAATGTAAACTCTAATTATGGTTGGCAGTGGCGACGTAATAAACAACTAGAAAATGTTGTTAGTATGCTAAAGCATAATCCAGATACTAGACAAGCTTGTATATCTATATACGATGGTAAAGAGATTGAAGACTATACCCGTGATACGCCATGTACTTATGCCGTGCAATTTACAATTGTCAATAACAGGCTCGATATGTGTGTTACGATGCGATCTAACGATCTTTGGTACGGTTTTTGTAATGATCAATATCAATTCTCTAAACTGCAAGAGATGGTCTCTAAACGTTTAAATATTGAGACTGGTGTTTACTATCACTTTGCACACAATATGCACTTATACAACGATAAGATATGACATACTATTTATACCACATACCAGGCAAAAAGGTTGGCGTAACAACAAACCTTAAACGTAGAGTAGAAGATCAACAGGGTTATGGTCCTGGTGAATACGAAATAATCGAATCATCTGATGATATAGATTTTATATCTGAAGGCGAAATAATAATGCAAAAAGCTTTCGGTTACAAAGTAGACCAAATACCATACAATAAATTAAATTGTAATAAAAATAAATTAAATATGAATATAAACGTAACAGAACAAACAACAACGTTTCCCTGTCCAGTTAATAAACTGAAAGGGCAACTAATGGATAATATAGGTATGACGTGGGATACAGATCACGGTATATTTTTTATCAATGAATACTCAATTAAGTGGATAATGGCTAATGTAAAAACATCTATGTTTAACAAGCAAAGGTCATACGTATATAACAAAGCATTTGCTAGGTTTTATGACAACCATCAAACACACGACTATCCTTCAAACGGAAGAGATCAATACGATGGTAAAACATTAGCTGGTGGTTTAGCTCCAACTGGAATGAAAGAAAGATCATACGAGTGCTGTGATGAATACAACCCTTGTACTTGTAAGCCTTACTATCAATTTGATTTAATTAGAGAGTGGGCTGATGAAAGAGGTTTGTATGAAAATGGTGATACAAAAACACAAGCATTAAAATTAGTTGAAGAGGTTGGCGAAACCTGTAGAGCTATACTTAAAGAAGACTTTGATGAGGTTATTGATGGTATTGGCGACTGTGTAGTTGTACTTACTAATCTAGCTGAACTGCAAGGTGTATCAATTGAAGCTTGTATAGACGCTGCTTATCAAGAGATTAAAAACAGAAAAGGTAAAATGGTTAACGGAACTTATAAAAAAGATTAATATGAGTAGCAGAGAAATTATGGATGCTAAAAATGGCATAGAACGTAAAACAATCGGTTTTAGAGATCCAGTTGTTAAACACGTAGTTACTAAGTTTGTATCAAGATCAGATATTGGTTATGAAAAATATGGCAAAACATTAGATGATGAACGTAGAGGTAAGTTTAAAAACTTAGCTGGATATCTTAACGATATACAAGAAGAGTTAATGGATGCTGTGCTATACATACAAGCCGCACGCGAAGAGCTAGAAGATCGTGAAAAAGAAATATAGTAGAAAGAAAGGTCCTGTCAGAAGTAAAAAAGTTGCTTTTGACGGGATCACATTCGCCTCTGGTTTAGAGAAATACATGTATATAGCTTTGAAAAAAGCTAAGATAAAGTCTGAGTATGAAGGCTATACATTTGTTTTGCAAGAAGGATTTAACTTTGAAAACGAATCGTATGAGCGCCAGTCAAATGGTAAGGGTGATATGGTTAATAGAGGTTGTAAGAAAATACAACCAATAAGGTATACGCCTGATTTTATAGACATGAACGAGTTTATTATAGAGACAAAAGGTAGAGCTAACGAAAGTTTCCCTATGAGATGGAAAATGTTTAAACAATTGGTAAAAGAGCAACATCCACATGTAACTTTATATAAACCTCAGAACCAAAAGGAATGTGATAAAGTAGTAGAATTAATATTAACAAAAAGAAAACAAAAATGAAGAAATGGGAATTAAGTTTCGGGTTTTACCCGGGAATATGTTTAGGTTTTAGAACCTATAATGAAGTAAATAAAAATAATCACGTACTGTACATGCCTTTTGTAGACGTTTGCCTGACAACGCATAATGCCTAATGATTTAAACAAAAAGATACTTTCGGACCTTACGGTCCACATGAAGTATGCTAAGTTTATACCCGAGTTAAACAGAAGGGAAACTTGGGAGGAACTAGTCACGAGGAATAAAGAGATGCATCAGAAAAGATATCCTGAGTTAGCAGATCAAATACAATTAAATTATCAATATGTTTATGAAAAGAAAGTTTTACCATCTATGCGAAGTCTTCAGTTCAGCGGTAAGCCGATTGAGATATCACCGAACAGATTATACAATTGTAGTTACCTACCTATTGATCATGTTGATTGCTTTAGCGAATGTATGTTTCTGTTACTCTCTGGTTGCGGAGTTGGTTATTCAGTTCAAAAACACCATGTCAACGTACTCCCTGAAATAACAAAGCCATTTCAAGGTAGAACAAGAAGATTTGTTATTGGTGATAGTATTGAGGGTTGGTCAGATGCAATTAAGGTGTTAATTAAGTCTTATTTAGGCTCTAAGAGATCATCTAAGATAAAGTTTGATTATTCTGATATTAGACCAAAGGGCGCAAGACTTGTGACCTCAGGGGGAAAAGCTCCAGGGCCACAACCGTTAAAAGAATGTTTAGTAAAAATTAAAGGAATATTAGAAAATAAAGAAGATGGGAGAAAATTATCAACACTTGAAGTTCACGATATTGTGTGTCACATTGCTGACGCTGTTCTTGCTGGTGGTATTCGCCGTGCGGCATTAATATCGCTGTTCTCAGCGTATGACGAAGAAATGATCTCAAGTAAATCAGGTAATTGGTGGGAGACTAACCCTCAACGAGGAAGAGCCAACAATTCAGCTGTATTAATGAGACATAAAATAACTAAAGAATTTTTCTTAGATTTGTGGAAACGTATTGAATTATCCGGAGCTGGTGAGCCTGGCATATACTTTAATCACGATAAAGATTGGGGAACTAATCCGTGTTGTGAAATTGCGTTAAGGCCCTATCAGTTCTGTAACTTGTGCGAAGTTAATGTAAGTGACGTCACGAGCCAGGAAGATCTTAACGATAGAGTTAAGGCCGCATCTTTCATAGGTACGCTACAAGCAGGTTATACGGAGTTCCACTATCTAAGAGAAATATGGCAGGAGACAACTGAGAAAGATGCTTTAGTCGGTGTGTCAATGACAGGTATAGCATCTAAGAAAGTATTGAAGATGGATATGGCTAAAGCTGCCGATGTAGTTAAACGTGAAAATTCTAGAGTTGCAAAGCTTATAGGGATAAACAAAGCCTCGCGTACGACGTGTGTTAAGCCTGCAGGGACAACATCCCTGGTGCTTGGAACGTCATCTGGTATTCATGCTTGGCATAATGAATTTTACATCCGTAGACTGCGTGTAGGAAAAAACGAACCTATATATAAATATCTAAAAGAAAACAATCCTGACTTAGTACAAGATGAATATTTTAGACCACACGATACTGCTGTTATCGAAATACCACAATCAGCACCGAAAGGTTCTATAATGAGAACTGAGTCTGCTTTTGACTTACTCAAAAGAGTTAAACAAGTTGCTACCGAATGGGTGAAGCCTGGTCACAGAAAAGGCTCTAATACTCACAACGTGTCTGCAACAATTAGTTTAAAAGCAGATGAGTGGGACAAAGCTGGAAAATGGATGTGGGATAACAGAGAATGCTATAATGGTTTAGCTGTTCTACCTTATGATGGTGGAACATACACTCAAGCTCCGTTTGAAGATATAACAGAGCAAGAGTTTAACAAAAGAGTTAAGTTATTAAACGATGTAGATTTATCTATGATTGTTGAAACAACTGACGAAACAGATCTATCAGGTGAATTAGCTTGCGCCGGTGGTTCTTGTGAAATATCAAGCTTATAATTAAATTAAATAAAATGAATAAATTGTATAACGAGTTCGATGAACTACAAAATGTAATAAACGACTGTCAATCTGATGTAACTAAATTTATAGAAGGAAATAACTCAGCAGGAACACGGGTTAGGAAAGCTATGCAGATGATTAAGAAGATGGCTCAAGATATTCGAGTTGAAGTTCAAGATCAAAAGAACAAACAGTTTTAAATTAATAAAGGGGACAACGAAAGTTATCCCCTTTTTTTTTATCTATAAACTATATTAATCTAAGTCAATATATTCAATCGTTACTTCCTCACCATTTTCTAAAGCTTCTGCTATCGGTGGGTATACACGTTTGTAGGCTTGAACTGATTTACCTATAAAACCATCTTTCATTAACACATTATTTTCTTGTGAATCACCTAGTATTAAACAACCAGCAGTATGCTCATCTGTATTTCCAGTGTGTATAAGTATCCATTTAAAATTAGGTACGTCTTGAACATGTAACATCCCTTTGTGCATGGCTCCATACTTTTTAGTATACCTACCGTGAAACCCACCTTCTTTTCTAAGAAGTATGCTATACACTCCGGCTGGTATACGTGTTTCAGCCATTACCTTTTCCTCTCTACGTTCATCTTCCAACGTGTAACAAAGAAACTTTGTTCCATCTGTTACGTCAAACAACAATCCACTTGTTGAATCCTTTTGACTACTAAATCTAATTACTTTTAATTTCATTTATGTTATTGTTTTAATTGGAGTCGCTATTACCAATGTTATTGTTGCTGTTATTTGTTGGTCTGCCGTTTCACCGAATACAGATGGTATAATTATATCTCCTGCCGCAAGCGACATAGGAGTTCCACCCATACGCTCTACCTTTTGCACTTTCTTTCTATTAGCACCACCATGCGCTGTGTTCTCTGCGTGCAGCGTTGAGTCTGACTTGTGAATCAAAGTCGCTGTACCAGCGGTTGATGCGCCCCAATTTACATTAGCCTCGGGAACATGCCATATAGCCACACCCATATCAACACTAGCGTCTCCTGCACCAGAGCCTGATGTTGTTGATGCTGTTGCGTAAAACCCCATTAACTTACAAGTTTCAGGTATTGGTATTTGTTGTTCTAAACTTGCAGTTCCGATATCGCAGGTCTCGGTAGAGCCACCACCCTTTTCCGCAGTTACACCGCCGAAATCTGTAGCAGAATCTACACCACTATTTACACTAACTAATCCACCAGAAACACCATTACCATGCAGCAAAATATAGTTAGTACCGTGAGTATTAGAGGTTTTTACTGAAAAAGTTATATATGATGTAGAATATTTTCCTTTTACGTGGTCGCTAATAGCTTTTGATGTCATTAAGCTAACATCATCATCGTTAAAGGATTCGCTACTAGCCTGTATCCCAGTTAAAGCAAGACTATCCCACAAAACACTGGTTCCTGGTTCTAATTTTATTTGCCCTGCAGCATCTAAAATTATATCACCCTGAGCGTCTAATTCAAGATGAGCGGCGGTTGCACCAGCAGCGTTTGTTGTGCTTAATGTAGTCGCACCGTGCTCATCCACATGTATTCGAAAATAATCATCAGAACTATCTCCCCCCAGCTCATACATATACAAATCGGAGCCAGCGCCAGATTCCGCATAAAAAGACGCAAACTTATTTGTGGTATTATACATATCAATATAATCACCATCAATAATTTCTAAATTTATCTTTCCACCAGAATCTAAAGTTATAAGATTAGCTGCAATTTCACAATCAGCAGCGGCTGCTATTAGTAAATCATTAGCTGATGGCGAGTTAATAAAAGAATAATTATCTCTGAAATGCAATTTTCCGTCACTAGCAATTTCAGCGTCCCCATTAACATTTAGGCTATTTCCACTAAAAGTAAGATTAGCTTCCACAGTGGCTTCATCAGCATCTTTAAAAGTTAAAACACCATTAGCAGTTGAACCATCGTGAGATATACCACCACTACTCGCTGCTGCCTTTACAATTTTATTGTTTGAGTCTAAACCTAAGTTACCACCACTAGCTATTGTACCAGTGTCTATATCTTCTAAATAGACATCGCTACGAAACCTTGCTATAAAACTTTGTATGTATTGACCTATAAACTTCATGTTAGTAAGCTACTTTAACATCTAACAACTGAGTTGCGCTAACGGTAGTTAGGTTTACTACAAGGTTGTAAGCTATAGAATCAAAAAGTATTTCAGGGTGCTCTAACACCAAAGTAGCTCCGCTAGGTATAACAACATCATGAAGTATGTAGATATCATCTAAAGTATCGTCTTGTAAATACAAGTCAATTGTACAGTCGTCTCCACTTGCGTCTAAATTACAAAGAGTAATCGATTTTGGATCACCAATTTCTTTAGCTGATATAGTGGTAGCCGCAGTTGTTGTTATTTTATAGTAAGCGAAGGTAGCCATTTATTATCCTCTATCGAAGTACCAGCACTCTAAAGTAGCTGCAGCACTTGAGTCACCTATTACGTCCATAGTTCCATCAAAAGGCATCCAAGCAAACTCTCCAGGTTTTAGCGTGAACAATCTAATAGCTGCTGCAGCTGTACCATCTTCTGCTTGATCAGCTGCACCTAAATCTGTAGCAGCACCGCCATCGTGCTCTAAACCGATATATACATTCGCTGAAGCATGTGTGTTTTTAAAATACATAAACCCACCCATAGCAAGAGTTTCAGTTGCTGTGTCTGTTCCACTAAGCGTAGAACCATCCCATAATACAACATGGGAAGTTGCGTCTGCAAATGTTACTATTTTTGATTGGACATTGTCTATCGTGGGTCCGGCTGTTGCTGATAAAGACAAAGCTATACTTAAAGGCCCAGGCGTAGCTGCTCCAGCAGCGTTAGATGTCAACGTTAGCGTTGGTGTAATTGTTGCCATAATTTATTTTTTTTATTGTTTATTGTTTGATTAATTTCTTTTCTACACTTCCATCGCTATATATATAAAATAGAAGTTGATTTTTAATTTCTTTTGTTGGTCTACCTAATAAATCAGTAATCATTATTAGTTCTTTTTCTGCTTGTATTCTAGTTAGTAGTGGTCCAACCCAAGTACCGTCGCAGTAATCGTAAGTTGCTTGACATATTGTATCCCACTCGTTTTCGCAGCAATAGTCGTCTACTGAAATAACCCAGGCGTAACACTCATCGTTTAACCAGTAAGGGTTGCCAGCACCAGTAACACAATTAGCATTGTATAAGCAAGATAAAGAATCATTAACATTAGCAGTTGATTCGTAGTTATACGCTGCTGGATCCAAGCAACCCATAACCACTTCGATACACGAACCGTTATCCGTGTTAGCAAGTGGATCGTAATTAAGAGCAGTGTTATCCATACACCCATAAATATAAGCAATACAACTAAAATCCTCTGTGTTTGCTTCGGGATTGTAATTGAGCATAGAAGGATCCGTGCAACCAGATATAAAAGGTATACAAGTATTATTATCACTATTTGCTAAAGGGTTATAGTTAAACATTATTGAATCAGTACAACCAAAAACGTAAGGCTCACAACCACCATCATCCGTATTGGCGATAACGCTAAAGTTAAACATGGTTGGGTCTGTACAACCGTATATCAAGGGTATACAGGTGTCAGGTGTATTTGCTAGTACATTAAAGTTAAATGCCAAAGACTCCATACAGCCTAATATAACAGGTACACAACCACCATTATCGATGTTTGCTATTACATCATAATTAAAAGCTGTAGAATCTGTACAACCCCAAATAGCCTCTGTTTGACAATCACCATTATTATAGTCAGCTGTAAATCCTTGAGTGTAATATTCTAAATAAGAAGAGTTAGTGCAGCCAGGTAAGTAGTAGCAACTACCATCATCAGTATTTACAGAGTCTATATAGTTAATAGCTAAAGAGTCCATACAACCAAAAGTCTTTTCAACACACAAGTTACCACAATAAGTAGGAACAGTATAATTATACATAGGTTGAATAAAAGGTGGTAACACTTCTATCATAGTCATACCTAATGGGTTTGTTAGCTTAAAACCACAGTGTGGAGCGGTTAAAGCTGCTTGCTGTGTTACTGAGAACTTAAACGTTACAGGTTGAGGTGAGTTTAAGTTTATTATAAAGTCTTGTGTGTAAGCGGTTGTATCTATCCAATAGTAATAAGCGTTAGTATCTTGAGTTACCTCTAAATATGACCCCACCCAACCATCACCTATTAAATCATAAAGAGTTAAAACGTAATCACAATTGTTAATTAAAGCCATTGTGTTGGCTTGAGGATCGTAGTTGTACATAGTTGAATCAGTACAACCTAAAACCTTTAAAGTGCTACATGAACCATCGTCTGTATCAGCTAAGTGATTAAACTCAACGTACGCGGGATCCATACAGCCCATGACGGGAGGACAAGCATCAGATACAAAAACATGTATTGAATCGTTACCAAAAGCAGCGTTCGTACCATATACTAAAGTATCATTACATTGTACCACGTAATAAGAACCATCCAAACCACCCCATAAAGCGCCATTTAAACCATCTCCGTATGTATCGTAAATTGTAAAAATTAACGGACCTGAAGGTAAACATCTTTGTTCTATAACAGAAGCATAATCTGGTTGAGAGCCGTAGTCATCACCGTAAGCAAGCACGTTGCCAATAGTGTCTTTTACAGTCCAATAAGTCTCACCTTGATATTGATCAAGATTAATGACAATAGTGGTAGGAACACAATTAGGTGGTCCTTGCGCTAAAGTTATAAACGGTAATAATAGCAGTAGTAATTTTTTCATGTTATATCTTCTCGCAATCATTTACTGTTTTACCAGTTCCGCTCGGTGATTTTTTTGTGCCTACTTTTCTGTAACCCTTCCAACACGAAGAGTTTGAAGAGTCAGCTCCTTTAAACGCAAGTGGCGATGTTTTTTTTATTAAACCTTTTAGTGGTGCATTTCTCATTTTATATATATTTATTTGTTAACATTTCCATCTCGCTCTTGCTGCTTTACCTCTTTCACCAGTCCAACCTTTTGATCTTGCACAAAATGATTTCCTACGACCAGCAGCTTTACTACCTGGTTTAACTTTACCTGTAACAGCTGTTTTTAATTTACTACCTGGATTTGCCGCCTTGTAAGACGCAACCCCCTTAGATGTCATCCCAGCACCCTCTTCTGGAGTTCTAAAATGTCTATCTTTACCTTTTGTCCTTTTGTTTGATTGTTCAAAAGGGCTTTGTTCAGTACGATCTTTACCTGGGCTACCTCCTTGAGTAAACGTTCTACGTCTACCACAACTAGTAACTGGAAAAGGATTATTTCTTTGTACGTAGGCCATTTTACTTTACTTTACAAGCACACCATCCAAGGCATACTTTGCCAAAAGTTATTTTCTTTATAAGTTTACAAAATGTTTTTTTCATAATTTATTTTTTAAAAGTCACTCATTAATTGATTGTCTATTTCTTCTTGTACTTCTTCTCTTGTAGCTAGCATTTTAAAACTGAGATCAGCTTGAAATCTAGCAACCTCTTCTCCATCTTTAAATATTATAATAGTTGGCACAACAGCTATCTTGTGTTTTGTTTGTTCCTCTGTGTCTGTAGCTATATCAATATAGCCTACTGTTTTTACATCTGTAAGATCCATAAACCATTCTACATCGTTGGCTTTATTCCAATTAGCATTAAAATGAGTTATGTTTATTTGTCCAAAAGCAGTGCTAGCAAAAAACACCATTACCATCACAAGTAGATACATAACGTATTGTTGCCAAACTGTTTCTTCTGTTTCCATTATCTATTGTATAATTTGTCCTCTATTTTTTCTAAAGATTGTTTTATTTCTTGTACATCTTTTTGTGTGTCTATAATAGTATTACGGATCATTTGATCTTTCATGTTAAACTCCATACGAGTTACTTCATCTGGCGGTATAACAGGTAGTTCTTTTGCCTCAGCAATATCTGCTTGCAACATAAACCACATGCTAATTAAAGTTGCCATAGCAAAACCTATAGCTATTAATGTTTTTACACTAAGTACAAAACCAGTGTCTTCGTTTAATTCTTTTGCCATTTAAAAAATTGTGTAGTTTAATCCTAATTTAAAGTCGTACCACTCTCTGTTCCAGTACTTGTTATATTTTCCTTCTACAAAGTATCCTAAGTTTTTATTTACTTTTATTCCGTATATTAATCCACCAGAATAATCATACCATTGACCATCAACATAGTTATGATAAGAGAACTCACTACCATCATCGTAATGATAAGGCATTAAACTTCCCCAAGCATGCATCCACGTTTGCTTAGAATATTTATAGTAATCAAAACCAACAACAAATGAATGTTGTATAGTTTTCTTTAATTCGTTTCTTTTCTTTTCAGTATAATCAGCTAACACGCCAGGTATTACAACTGCCTCCCAAACCTCAGCACTAGTAGCTACAAGTTCTCCTGAAGGAGAATAGTATTCGTTGCTATACACGTCAACCTCGTAACCCTCTTGTAAAGCTAAGTATGTGTAATGTAAATCACCATTATCTAACATCCACTCATCTAAAGCATTATAACCATAAGGCTCAGCAAGTCTATGTGTTAAACCAACATTCCAAGATAAATTCTTACTTTTACGTTGTCTGTATCTTTCCGATGCTTCAAAATACTTAATATCAGCAAAACCATCCTCTAAATACTCTATTTTTAAAGCAAAAAAGTTTATACACAACTCATCTGGACAACCATCGTCAGAACTAAATCTAATAAAATGATGTTGATCCATGTAGTCAACACCTTCTTGTCTTTTGTAATCAACCTCAAATAAGTACTCAACCCCCTTAACTTTACCGACAGTGGCCGCATCACTGTAATTAGATTCCGTACCGTCATAAAAAGTTTGAGCTTTGTTTTCATAGCCAAACCTTGCTATCTTACGCAATCCTATGGTAAAATTATAATCATAAGGAGTTGAAATAGTCTGTGTAGATAAACCGTTATCTACAGAGAATACGTCAACATCAGAAAGTGATGTTCCACCGTTAACAGCTGTGTAAAAAGTAGAGTACTTTAACAAGCCCTTAACATCAATGTTTCCAAGTGTTTGCGCTACTGTTATATTAGATATAAACAATAGCAGTATTATTAATTTTCTTACCATCTATTTATTATCACTTATTTTTTGAATTGTTTACTTAATCGTGGTAGTAACATAAACCGCTTTTATTAGCCGTCATTACTTTACAACGTGATTTGTCTTTTTTAACCTTACTACATTGTTTTTCTTTACCATCTTTAGTTTGTTCTTTAACTTCATGAACAGTACAAACCGTTTTACCTGGTAAAGCTTTTCTGTTGCACTTTGAACAGGTTAGTGGTTCTCCTTTTTTCTTTTGTTCTTCTTGCTTCTTTTTAAGCGCTTCTTCTTTTTTCTGTTGATCTTCAAGTTTTTTCAACTTCTTCTTCAGCTCTTTTTTCTTTTCTTTAAGCTCACGTTGTACTTTTCTAGAAGTTTGATCAACCCCTATATCCCAAGGGTTCCAACCTAAAATTAGCATTGTGCTTTCCCAAAACTCAGTTTCATCTTTTGAAGCTAGAATTAAATTCTGTGCAATAGTTACAGCTCTATCAAGTGGGACATTTGTTGCTGCTGATATTAAATTTGCAATAGAATTAAAGGCTGGATTTTCAATTGTAAAGCCCATGCCCTCTATAGCTTCTTTGTTTAATTGCTCTGTTCTAATGGCTCCATACAGTTTTCTAAGTTTAGAACCTATTGTTGGTGATAAGTTAGCAAACTCAATTATAGTTCTAGTGTGATCGGCATTAAATCCTCTTTTCTTTTCTTTTCTGTATCTTAAATATCCGTTTTTAATAGTAGCAGCCACGGCACCAGTTAATCCCATACCGTTTAAAATACTGTCAATCATACCATTAGCCACTCTCTCTTTTTTACTATCCCACTCGTCCTCATCTCCAAGCGCGGCAAATATAGCTGTTTGTAATGACGAGAATATAACGTTTTGAATCATACCATAGTAAGCAATTTTAGATAAATGCTCTTTAGTTTTACCACGACCATTTTTTAAATCTAAAACAGCTTTTATCATCAACCTATTATACTGCATAGGCGTGTTTTTAAACGCTAGTATTAACCTACCTAATCCTCCAGCTTGTTGTTGTGATATTAAATCTGGTCTAGAAGACTGTTGTCCTTTTTCAGTTTTATCAATAAAATCTTTCCAAGCCGCTTTTTCTGCTTCTTTTAAAGGCATACCTTGCTCTACGTAGAAGTCAACTTGATTCCTATAGAAAAAAGAACCACCAAGCGCTATGGCAAAACTATCAGCAATCTGTGTTGGTGTAAAGCCTTTTTCTAATAAAAAAGCTAAAAAAGCTTTTGCTTTATTTTCTTTACCTTTTAACCAAGCTGATAACTCAGCTTCGTTTATAGTTCTTTTGTTACCGCTTCTTCTTTCTAACAAATAATCAGAGTTAAATATATACACAACATCACTTATGAATTGCTTTGGATTTGCTAAAACTTTAGCGATTTTAAGGGGACTATTGTTTTTCCAATCAAAGTAGTTTAAAAAAGATATAGTCTGCAGAGAAGCAGATCTAAAATTAAAAAACATAATAGCACCAACAGAATTGTTAACCCAGTTGTTCCAGTTTCTTTCTATTCTACCAGCTATATTTTTACCTCTACCGTACTCCATCCTATACAGCATGTCTTCTAAAGCTTCTACATATTCTTTGCTGTATAAAACCTCTAGTTTTCTTTTATTTTCCTCGCTAAATATTTGTTCTACATTTTCTTTCCACTTTGCTAAAAACTTAGCCCTACTAACAGAGTTTATAGCCATGTTAAGATCATAAGCTATAGTTTCTACCGTCCAATTAATACTTGGTTTAACATAACCATCTTTACCTGGTATGTTTTTAAGTGCATCTTTAAAAGTACTCAACTCAATATCACCTTTGACAGCGTCAATTAGTATTTTTTGATCAGCTTTAGACAGTCCCATTTCTTGCATGTCAATACCCATGTCAACCCATATAGAAACACGTATAGCTTGATCGTAGGTAAATTTACTTCCAGGAACTTTTTTGCTTAACTTTTTTCTTACTTTTGGTAATTTTTTTACTAAAGCTCTATATTGTTTTAAAGCCTTTTGCGATGCTTCTTGTATGTTAGCGTAAGCTTGGTTGTAAGGATCAAGTAAGTTTTCTTTAAAAAACAACATGTCTTTCTCTCCTTTCTCACCTTTACCTAAAATTCTATATAAAAATAACTCTAAGTCATAAGCTGATGGTGGATATATAAAATCCCAAAACTTAACAACCTTACTACCGAGTATATTTGCTTTTGCTTTCGAGTATACAGATTCTTTTTTTATACCTTCGTT
>Ga0206677_10001720_pt1 | contig 20043 bp, 16 predicted proteins | sample M130m12015metaG_FD_155475 | JGI IMG/M metagenome (GOLD analysis project Ga0206677, IMG submission 155475) | Ammonia-oxidizing marine archaeal communities from Monterey Bay, California, United States - M1 30m 12015 | ecosystem: Environmental > Aquatic > Marine > Intertidal zone | place: USA...
AAAATAGCATTTTCAATCGATGTAGAATAATTGACTTCATGGATATTAGCACAATATGATGTTGCGAAGAGCATGGCTTCATCCGATGATAATTTAACATCAGTATCAAGTGAATACCTGCTCAAATCTCGAACAATTGAAGACTCAAATTTGTTCAAAGTGAATGTTTCCTTCACCAACAAAACCGTTGAATTAAGACTCAAATCCATCGACCTCATGTAGTCTTCATCTGGTAATAACTCGCAACTGAAACTGCCAGAAGATTCACAATTTAGATCCCATATATCTTCTATACCGTCACCATCATCATCTTCATCAATGGAGTTGGGGATTCCATCCCCATCATAATCCGAACCAGATTCGCCGACACCGATCCTTTCATGAGAAGTACGATAGGTTACAACATGGTCTGTTAATGAAGAAAATATGGCATAATCAATCGAGTTATCTTCTGATTCAGTTATTTCAAAATCTGTAAATGTATGAAACAATGCTACTTCAGAAATCGTACTGGAATCGGAGGAGTCGTATGTGGTAAGGAATTCTCCCATTTGAGTCCTATGAACATGTACAAATGCCCCACTTGAGCCCCATGTGTAGGAATTTACCCCAGGTGTATCTATAGGTCTGAGTTCAGAACCTGAGAGGGTCCATTTACGGATTTGATTAGCGTTGATGCTCACAGAAAACATGGATTCATTTGGATCAAAAGAGCAGTCGTTAATGCTCGAGTCGAGACTAAATTCATGGTGGACATATTCTCCTATTGAGTCCCAGACAATTAACAAGCCGGTATTGTCCACACCCATGATGTAAGTTCCAGAAGGCGAAATATCTGCACATGTCATCTTAGTTGAAAAATTACCAGTATACTCTGCCTCTATGCTCAAATCTTCACGATTCATTTTGATGAGGCCAGCAGCGGGATGGTTTGTAAGGAGAGATGCACCGTTATCTGTCCAAGAAACGAGAACTGCATTAGACGCAGTTGCCTGTGATGAAATTTTAGTATTGAATGTATCAGAATCAAGCACGTATATGGTGTCCTCACCAGCCCCCCCATCTCTTAACGTAAGGGCTAATCGTAAATCATCCGGCGATAAGGCTATTGACAGAATTTCCTGATCAAAAATCTTGGATTGAATTGTGGTTTGATTGCTCGTAGAAAACTCAACAAGTGTGTTCCCAAACGATGCATATGCTCGACTTCCATCATCGCTAAGTTCGATTGATCCGTATCCCTGAGATTCTAGCTGGGACTCATACGTTGATTCGAAAAACAAAGAACTCTTACCAGCTCCTGCTAACGGGGATATGAAGAGAATCGATAAGGCTATGACGAGACATCTACACATCGAAGAGTTCGCCATGATTGATAATGCCCAGTACGATACTTAAACAATCCCCTTCGTGTATCATTTCTGTTACCAACTTGTTTATATTTTTCATCGGTTAGTTCATGAAGGACTTCAAGTTGGAAAGGGCATGGCATCTTTACCACTGGATGAGAACGGCAACATGATTGTACGAATTGGTCATTCTCCCGATCCTGATGATGCGTTTATGTTCCACGCAATGACTACAAACGCTTTTCCAACACCTGGTTACAATTTTGTTCATGAATTACAGGATATTGAAACGCTAAATCACCGCGCTATGAGGCAAGAACTAGAGGTATCAGCAGTCTCAATTCATGCTTTCCCAGACATCGCTCAACATTACGCTTTGATGAACTGCGGGGCTTCTATGGGGGAAGGCTATGGGCCAATGATCGTTTCAAAACAAGGGCTTAGTCTTGATGACGCAAAGAATTCTGTTATCGCTGTCCCTGGTCTGAAGACATCGGCATACATGGGCCTTCGATTAGCTTGGGGAGATGTAAACGTAGAAGTCGTGCCGTTTGATGAAATTATTCCTCGAATTTTAGACGATACATACTCCTGCGGTCTCATTATCCATGAGGGGCAACTCACATACGTGGAACACGATTTGAACGTACTCATTGATTTGGGTGTCTGGTGGAACAATCGAACTGATGGATGGCCTATGCCTCTCGGTGGCAACGTTGTCCGTAGAGATCTTGGTGATAAAATCATGGAAGACATAACAATGTATACGAAAATGAGCATTGAACATTCGATTAAGCATCCAGAAGAAGCGTTAGAATTTGCTAAGGCTTGGGGAAGAGGAATCGATGACGAAACAAACCAGAAATTCGTCACAATGTACGTGAACGATCGCACCATTGATTACAAACCTGAGGGTAGAGCCTCGATTCGTAGATTCCTGAAAGAAGGGAAAGAAATTGGACTAATCGATCCACAATTCTCAGAAGACTCAATGCAGTTCATTGGTGCGACTGAAGAATAGGTGTTCGAATGAGCGTTAAACCAGACGTCAGTGAATATGGCTCTGTGGATCCTGCTCCTGCATCTTATGAAAATAACTTTGAGGATATGAAAACTCTCCTACTTGATGACTCAGCACGTATGTTTGAACGCATGAGAGTTGTGTTTAAATTCCGCAATATTCGTAACATCGAATCTTGCCTTGCTCTCTGCGAGGCCTTTTCTAGTGAAAGTGCTTTGTTACGACACGAATTGGCATATGTTTTGGGCCAGATGCAAATGGATGAAGCACTCCCAACACTCATTGAACGATTGTGTGATGAAGAAGAACATGTCATGGTTCGACATGAAGCAGCAGAGGCTCTCGGTGCCATTGGAAACTTAACAGCTAAACCAGTTTTAGAGGCTTTCATAAATGATCCACTTATTGAAGTTAGTGAATCCTGTGAAGTTGCACTTGACCTCCTAGATTGGGTTGCTAAAAGTACTCTATCTGACGATTGATTCAATCACGACATTTTAGAACCTTAACTAACAGGACCAAATGGTGAGGACATGCCACACGAACACGTAAAATTAGCTCAGGCACCTAATGGCGAGATTGGCCCAAGGTGCCATGACTGTGACATGCGCTTGACATTTGGGTCCTCAATGGTCCACAACGAACATTACTACTGCTGGGATCACTACGTCGAGAAGACTGGTGCTGATTCCGTCACAGAAGTAAGTTCCACTGAGCAGAAATTCTACATTAAGAAATAGATTGGGTTTCGTTCAATAACTGTCACCTGTTGGTGAGATTATGGCTTCTCAAGGATGGGCACGTTTCGCACATCGTTTTGGGCGTTATTATCAGACTTCCCAATTTTGGCGTCCTCCACGCATGCCTAAGAGAGAATGGATGTTTATTCCATTCGGTGGCGCACCGCCTCTGAGACACCGTGCTTTCAGAGAGGAAAGTGAGTTGCGGCAATTCCTATCTGAAAGGGCAATGCATTCTTGTTTCTATTCTACAGCTTACTGGAACAAACCTTACGAAATGAAAATGGATGCGAAAGAATGGCAAGGTGCAGATTTAATTTTTGATTTGGATGGCGATCACTTACCAGGTGTTACTGATCGTGATTTCCCCGGTATGCTTGATGTCATCCGTGACCAAGCACATTCTCTTTGGAACGATTTTTTAGAACCAGAATTTGGTTTCAAGAGAGAATTTCTGCAAGTCACGTTTTCAGGCCACAGAGGGTTTCACCTTCACTATCGTGATCCTTCGCTCTTCCACCTGGATTCAGAAGCCAGAAGGGAGTTGGTATCACACATCCGTGGCGAAGGAGTTGATGTATCAGGCGGGCTTGCGCAGTATAATGATGCCAATTCAAAAGGATGGTCGAAAAGAATCCGTGGCCAGATCCCCACTCTCATAGGGAAACTAACTGATATAGCAAATGAAACCGATGATTCGAAATCAATACTCAAAACCTTACATTTGGAGCTTAAAGAACAATTGCGGCGAGAAGGAAAGCCCGGCCGAGGTGTCGCTTCGATTGAAAAATTAGCGAATTTATTTGTTCATGAAGATCGCTTACAGAGAGTACTTGATGGAAAGTTTGCAGCATTGGGTAAGTCACAAGGATTATTTTTGGACTTGGTTAAATCCGATGCTTCAATTGTTTTAGGTGCTGCTGGAGAAACAGATGAAGTTGTTACGATTGACGTTCGAAGACAGATTCGTTGGCCAACATCGCTTCACGGAAAGACTGGAATGCGCGTAACTGAATTTGAACTGGAGCGACTTGATCCAGATCGGTCTAATCCGTTTGATGCGTTGAATGAAGCTTTTGTATTTGGAATGGATAAAAATCTCAAAGTTCAAATCACTGTTGAAGACGCCATTGTTCGTTTTGGAAATCAAACGCATGATGTAAAACAAGGAGACATATTAGATGTTTCAGAGTCATCGGCTACATTTTTGTGTCTAAAAGGCTGGGGCTCCCTCGTTTAATAGCCTCTAAAAATCGTGTGTTTTTGATATCCTTTTTGTGGGAAGGTTCAAGGGCAGTATCATCTCCAAGGAATTTAGAGGTGAGCCGATGCGCCGGAAGAAAAAGAACAAATCACAAAATGTTCCCGCCACACCTCTCCCTCCTTTACCAGGTATGCCATTGCCTCCTCCTGCCGGAGGACAACCCTTGCCAAGCATGCCTTTGCCCCCATTGCCGACTGCTTCTGAAGCGTTGCCTCCAGCACCTATGCCTGCTCCAGAACCACTTCCTCAGGAAACTCTCGAAGCGCCTCCATTGCCAATACCTGCTTCTGTGCCAGCACCACAAACCACTCCAGAAAAGAGTACAAATGAATACAGCGAGCTTTGGGCTAAAAGATCAGCAAAGCCGTTGCCACAAATCTACGGAGCCATTGACAGACTTGGTTCTGGTGAAACTGGCTCACTTCTCGATAGGTACTCTGACCGCTTTGGACATTCACTCGATAGAGATATCATCGTTCTAAGGAAAAAGGAACGTGAAGAAGCGCTCAATGAAATCCGAGCCGAACCCGTTGTCGAATTACTCGATGCAGAAGAACCTGATCGATTATCTGAGGTGGAAGATGAACTACGCTCGCTTAAACCTCAATACGAAGAAGCAAAATCTGTTCAAGACAAAGCAGCACTGAAAATACTTGTTCCTCAACTTGAGGCTTTAATGCGTGAACGCAAAGCACTCAAGGGAATATCTTCGGCACCAAAACCAATGAAAGTTGCAAAAGCCGTTGAACCAGAGGAAGAGGAAGAACAAGAAGTCGAATCAGAGATGGATGATTCAGATGTATTGTTCACTCAATTCTTTGGAATAGTCAATGATCTTCTTGGTGACGAGCTGCCGGAAGAGGCAATTGGAACTTTCATGGCATCTGATGGATTTGATTTATTCAAAGAAGTCGGGGCTGATCCATCTTCAATTGACGATGAACGTCGCGGTGAGTTCTTCAAGATAATCGATGAACAACTTGGCAATATGCCTGATGAATCGATATCAGCATTCGTTGAATCTGGAGATTTTGCACTGTACAAGCAGATCTCTGAAATGTACGCATAAGTGAAGTGATAAAATGGGATTACTCGATAAGGTTGAAACTAAAGAAGAAGTTGTCAAAAAGGCCAAACCAGCCGCAAAGGCAGCGAAGGCAGTTGCAAAGAAAGCAACTCCAGCGCCTAAGAAAGAAGCAAAGGCCAAGAAAGTAAAGGCAAAAAAAGCACGTCCAGAAGGCCTATCCTCTGAATTTGAGATTGCATCGAGCCTGAATCGTGTCATCGCCTGGTGGGTCAACTTCACAGTGAATTTCGCTCTCCTTATCGGAGCATTGGTCATGTCCGTAACCACGGGCGGTGCTAGTGGTGGATTTGCTACAACTCTGCTCTTTTTAGGAGCAGGTTTGATCTTTATCTTCAACGGAGTTGTTTTACCAACTTGGACTGGACGAAATCTTGGCCAATACACATCTTCCACTCGATATATTCGTGGAGATGGTTCAAAACCACTCTTCCTCCATGGATTGTTTGTCAATAATATTGGAGTTTCATCGCTTATTGGATTCATTATGGTGTTCACACAAGCAGGTAAATTATCTGATGGTGGGGCGCCTATTGCGTTCACTTCCATCGGGGCAATTTTGATGATTCTCTGGATTGTTAACTGGCAATTTTCACGCAACAGCGACTTGCGCCAGGGTCTCTTTGATTTGATGTTTGGAGCATACCTCGTACGATATGTATCAGAAGAGGGTGAGGCATCAGGATTCAGAGCACGTCTCGAAAGTATGAGTCAATTCGGAGAGAAATATGCTCAACGTGTTGAAGATAAAAAGAAGGCAAAGGAAGTCGCTTCTAAAGAAAAGAAAGAAGAAAAATCTGATTCTGAATCAGATGATTGAAATCGTTGACCAGATCACTGATTGGATATGCTGATTAAGCGGTTTCAACCATTTCTGGTTCACATATTCCTTTGGATTTGCGTGGTTCTAATCGCATTGATGTTACCAATCGATCACACTTTGATTATCCTTATCAGTATTCCAATCGCTATTATCGATTTGTGGCTTAGTTTTACCTTAGGTTTGATGTTACAGTTACCCAAACAACGACAAGCTAACGAAGTACCTGATGGCTGGATTTCTGAAGAGCATGTGATCGATGGATATCCTGTCCGCTGGTTGAGAACTTTGATCGATGATAGGAAGCCATTAGCGATATTGATTCATGGTTGGAATTCACGTCCAATCAATATGGAAGGACGTTCTAAGATGTTCCTCGATTCAGGATATAACGTTCTTCTCTTTGAAATGAGAGCGCATGGGGGGAATATTCCTGTTGACCACTGGGCGGCCATGCATGTTTGCCATGATTTTGAAGAGGTACTGAAATTATATTCAAACAATGGATGGCTCGATAACGGATTTATCGTTCACGGGCATAGCATGGGGGGCTTTATAGCTCAACGCGGACTAAGGCCAGAACTAGAAACCTCAAAGAATTTGAAAGGACTCATACTTGAATCTCCTGTTACATCTTATTCTTTGATCAATAATGCGACATGTAAGGTATTGAGAATTCCAACATCGATTCATCCCTGGATGATGAAGAGGCTTTTACGGCACTACAACTCGATGAATAAGGATCAGTATAGAGTGAATGACGTGGAATTCTTGGAATCGCCTCAATGGGGTCTACCTGATGCACCAACACTCCTTGTTCAGGCTAAACATGACGCTACATTGGGCCAAGGTCATTGGAAGCACCTTGTTGATGTCCATTCAAGACATGAATCTCTTTTTGAATATCATATTGTTGAAAAACTCAAGCACAGCCAAGAACGTACTAATGAAGGCCGAGATATGTTAATCAGTAACTGGATGAAAAAGGAATCACTCTTCTTCTGAGGTGTGGTTTGCTTGAACTCGAGCAAGTTCTCTCATGTCATCGACCTCATCCAACTCATCTACAATTTCTTCACCGAGCAATGTTTCCAATACATCTTCCATTGTTAGGATGCCAGATGTACCTCCAAATTCATCTTGTACAACTGCAAATTGTTGTCTCTGTCCAAGGAACATTTCCAGGGCTGAATCCACACTTTGGTCCATTGAAATGAATTGCACCGGTTTCAAGAACTCTTCAACACATCTTTCCCATTCGTCACGGCTAGCTGCGACAAGTAATTCTGATCGTATCACAAGTCCTTGTATGTCGTCGATTGATTCATCATAGACAGGGATTCTTGAGAACCGAAGAACTGGATTCTCATCAAGTACTTCCCTGATCGATTTACCTTTGTGAAGAGCAGAAACGACAACACGCGGAGTCATAACTTCAGTAATTGGAATCTCTCGGAGTCTCAACAAATTGAGAATAACTGTCTCCTCATCTTCCATTAAGGCTCCTTCTTCTTCGCCGAGATCTGCTAATGCGGCCAAATCATCTCTGGTAACCAATTGTCCATCGGCACTTGGGAGGATTTTCTTCATCCATTGAATAGGTGCTACAATGAAAATGAGCAAGGATGTTATGATTGTAAGTAGCCTACCTGTAAGAAGGGATAGTTGACGCCAATATGCTGTACCAAGGGTCTTAGGGATTATTTCAGAAAGGAAGAGAACGGCAAGTGTAAGTATAATCGATGCAATTGTAAGATACTCGTTCCCATATACTTCTTGAACCTGTGAACCAACACCTGCTGCTCCCATTGTATGTGCAATGGTATTCAGCGTAAGAATCGCCGTGAGAGGTTTAACTGCATCATCTTCTTTGAGTTTGGACCAAATCAAACCGCGTTTATCAGTTTCTTTTTGCCAGACAGCAACCTGTGTGTTAGGGACAGATAAGACGACTGCTTCAAGTATAGAGCATAGAAATGAGACTCCGATAGCCAAAATTGTATAGAATATTAGTAATTCAAGGCCCATGATGAACGAGTACTCCTGTCCGTTGGATATCACCCCTAGAAGGACAAAGTTATTCAAAATGACGTACATTTATGCTCATTATGGGTCGAGTTGAAATCGGTTGGTAGGTTCGCCGTGTTATGAGCGATGGAGACCACGTGCTAATTTGCGTGGCATGGCCTTATGCAAACGGTCCACTGCATCTCGGACATGTCGCAGGATGTTACCTGCCACCAGACATCCACGCTCGATTTGAAAGGGCTCAAGGCAACCGTGTGTTGATGGTATCGGGTTCTGATGAACATGGTACGCCAATTACTGTAACGGCAGAACAAGAGGGGATCGAACCACAAGATGTTGTGGACCGGTTCCATGAAATTAATTCGAAGGCATTACTCGATCTTGGTTGCACATGGATGCCAACGATTGATCCAAGAGGTGTCGAATATGGAGGTTCACTATTCAATAGAACAACTGACTCTGAACATAAGATACGGGTCCAATCAAATTTCAAAGCACTTTTTGATGCTGGCTTTTTTGAAATGAGGACGATGGAGCAATATTTCGAATTGAATCCTTCAGGTGGAGGGAGATTCCTACCAGATCGATACATTGAGGGTACTTGCCCAAGTTGTGCAGCCGATGGCGCCAGAGGAGATCAATGCGATAGTTGCGGCGCAACATACGAGTCTTCTGAATTGAAAAATCCAATCTCAAAAATGAATCCTGATTATGAAGTTGAAATACGGGATACAGAACACCTCTTTTACCGACTTGATCTCTTCCAAGATGCGCTTCAAAAACATGCTGAGCAACGCCAATCGGTATGGAAGCCGAATGTCCGAGCCATGACAAAACAATGGCTCGATATGGGATTGCGCCCGAGAGCCGTTACACGTGATTTAACATGGGGTATCGATGTACCAATAGATGGTGAAGATTGGATTGGAAAATGCATATATGTCTGGTTTGAAGCTGTACAAGGATATCTTACTTGTTCTCAAATTTGGTCTGAGAACCATGCTCAAAATCCCATTGCATGGGAATCTTGGTGGACAAATAGTGAAGGATCAAATCCACGTCATTACTACTTCCTAGGCAAGGACAACGTTCCATTCCATACTGTTATTTGGCCTGCTATCATTATGGGGCTCAACCATGTACGCAACGGTAAGAATGCAAATGATCCTGTAGATCTTCCATCCATTGGAGATTTACATTTGGAAGACAATGTTCCTGCAATGGAATATCTCATGCTTGCTGGTGGTCAATTTTCTAAATCTCGAAAACATGCTATATGGCTCCCTTCCTTCCTAGAGAGATTTGATCCAGACACGTTAAGGTACTATCTCAGCATAAATATGCCAGAAGGCCATGATACGGATTTCACATGGAATGAATTTGTTGATCGAATTAACAATGAACTCATTGCAACGTATGGGAACTTCGTTAATCGAGTAATGTCTCTAACTGCACGACTTCCACATGACGGTAATTCCCCTCTGATTCAGTTCGATGATAATGGATTGCGTACTGAAGATATGCAATTTTTAGAAACGCTTCATTCGAAAATTACCGACTCATTAAAGCGTCATCGTTACAAAGAAGCACTTCGATATGCTATGAATGCTGCACAACATGGGAACCAACTTTTACAAAACGCAGCACCATGGAAGCATTTGAAATCAGATGTAGGTGCTGAGGGACGCCATGAATCGCTTTCTTCACTTGCATTCGGGTGGAGATTATGCCGATACTTGGCTATCGTGACCCAGCCCTTCCTACCGTTTAGTTCTCAGAAACTCTGGTCTATGTTGGGTCTTCAAAACGACGTATCCAGTCAACCATGGGATTCGGCAATGGATTGGAATCAAGAGATTCAAACTACCGATGAGAATTATGAACCCCTATTCAAACGCTTAGACCTACAAGAGATTGTCGAACAAGAACAATCCCTCGTAGAAGAATCGGAACCATCGGCCATAGGCCATGGCGTAAAGGGTGGAAAAAAGGAGACTAAAAAAATGAAAGAAGAACAACCAGAAGGAATAACATATCTTGAATTTGAGACATTCATGGAAGTCGAATTACGAGTTGGGAAAATTGTAAGTGTCGAAGACCACCCGAATGCAGATCGTTTGTATGTTGTAACTATTGACGATGGTACCGATACACAACGAACCATTTGTGCAGGCATTAAGGAGTACTATTCTATCGAGGATTTGGAAAATATGACTGTTGTATTCGTTGCAAATCTCAAACCAAGGCCTCTACGTGGCGTCGTAAGTGAAGGCATGATGCTAGCTGCTGATGATGGTAATGGAGCAGTTAAACTCGTGACAATAGACGGAGAGATTTCGACAGGGTCACTCGTTCGATAATCGATTACGAACAGCAACCATGCATAGCCGAGAGTATACTTTACCTTCGCTGGATAATTCTGGTAGATGTTCTCTCATCTCAATCCCATAATTATCTGGTAAAGAATTTAGATTGATTTCAATATTAAAAATGGCTCCTTTCAGTGCTGCTGATGCTAAAAGACCCGCAACTCCGACATCTGATACAGCGTTTTCATTTCCGAGTGTTGCTAAATCAGGTAACATTGTCAACAGCTTAAGTGCATGGCATGCTGTGTCGAATGGCACCTTGGCAGCACCTAACATAGAATTCCGAATTTGATCCCGTCGTGTCGCTTTCTCATCATCATTAGATTTCGGCATTTTAAAACCGGCAACAACAGCATCAAACGCTTCACTGTCCTTTTGTGCTAGGTTCAAACCTTCTTCTAGAAGAGGATCTGCTATAGCAATAATAGACTCAGATATCCCCCATCCATCCTTGTATTTATCGCTGCTAAGTGTGAGGTTAGCCACCATTTTGGCTAAGGCTGCGGCTTGACCCAATGCAACACCTGCAGCAGACCCACCGCCTGGAGTCGGTTCACTACTGGCGAGAGCAGATTGAAATTCTCTTAATGTTACATCTGCCCAATTCATATTTCATCACCTTCCAATGACCATTCAATAATTCGTTCTCGTGGATTGAAATGGTGTATGCTGTTTAGTCCAAGTTTCTCTATTGCTATAGCAACATATTCTTCATCTGATAATTCCTTGTCATCTGCATACCAAATACCAGCCTCAACCATTGAATCGAGTGGGACCAATCCGACTATTTCTGAACCGATTGCTTCCCCTCTCATGTCCTTTGCAAGGGATTCAATCACATCGTATGCATGATGAAGATTCGTCTCCTGGTACTTCTGTAAATTCATGGATACTTGACTTATTCCGTGAGACTCTAAAGGAACGCCCATACCTTGGACATAGGTGAGCAATCCATTTGTTCTAAATCGCTTAGATGCATCAATTGATTTCATTAATCTCCCACTAGATCGTACTATTGATCCAATTTGTTTAGAGATAGCAGCATCTTTTTCATCTATGTTTACATTGTATGCGATGAGGATATCTCTCGAACCAATGGTAATCGCTCCACTCTTTTGAGCTGATTCAATCCATTCAGATGTACCGTAGTCAGGCATGCGCGTCACATCATCATGGATTGTAGATTCACCTGAAAATCGATCCATTAAACCCTCATATTCTCCCTTTCGTAGTTTAGATAGGGACTTGCGGGCAGGATCAGAGGCAGCGCCCCCATACATGAATACGGGGACGGATAAGTCCGCTACTTTTATTGAAACACGCTGGGCAATCTCTGAACATTGTTCTATCGAAACACCAGTAATTGGAACAAATGGACATACATCAACGCAGCCCATTCGAGGGTGTTCGCCTGAATGTTGCCGCATATCAATCTCAGAGATCGCTTTTTCAATAAGCAAGAATGAAGCCTGTTCAACTTCAGCCGGTGGTCCTGCGAATGTAATTACAGTTCGATTGTAATCAGCATCTGGTTCAACCCCAAGTATCTTGACACCAGATATACGAGCTGCATCGACAATTCTGTTGATTTTCTCGATATCTCTACCTTCTGATATGTTCGGAACACACTCGATGATGGACTTGCCCATGGTCATTGGTTTTGAATAAGGACTTTGAACATTGACCTGTTCAACCATACAAACCGTCTGGAGATGATGTCATTCCACCTCTAGATTTCTTCTTTTGAAGACGTAGAATTGCCTCCATGACATCCGAATGTTTGACAACACTTCGATTTTGGCGGATAGCAATCATTCCTGATTCAACACAAACTGCTTTCAGTTCAGCTCCGCTGAAACCTTCTGTTGCTTGAGAAATTGCCTTAATTCGAACACCTTTCGTATTCATGGAGTCGAGATGTAATTGTAGAATCTCGGTACGAGATGTATCGCTAGGAATCGGGATTTCAATGACTCTATCAAATCTACCAGGTCTTAACAATGCGTCATCAAGTATGTCTGGCCTATTTGTTGCAGCAATAATTTTGACATTTTCTAGTTGATCAAAACCATCGAGTTCAGCCAAGAGTTGCATCAGAGTTCTTTGGACTTCACGATCGCCGCTTGTCGAACCATCCAACCGTTTTGCGCCAATAGCATCAATTTCATCTAGGAAGATGATTGTTGGAGATTTTTCCTTTGCCAATGAGAACAACTCTCGTACAAGTCTTCCGCCTTCTCCGATGTACTTTTGTGCAAGTTCCGATCCTACCATTCGAATAAATGTAGCATTTGTATGATGAGCTACTGCCTTTGCAAGCAAGGTTTTACCGCATCCCGGAGGACCTACGAGGAGTACTCCTTTTGGGGCTTTAATACCAACCTTTTCGAAAAGGTGTGGTTTGAGCAATGGCAATTCAATTGCTTCACGGACAGATAAAATCTCCTCGTCCAAACCAGCAACCATCTCATAGGTTGTATCTGGCTTTTCAACCATCTCTGAGCCACTGACAATTGGATCCCACGCATCATTAAGAACTTCAATGACAGATAGTGTATCTTGGTTCAGTGCAACTCGAGTTCCAGGTTTAAGTAATGAAGGTTCAATCCTTTGATTTAAGGCCACTTGGAATACAGTCCCATTTGATGAGCGGACAATTGCCCTCTCAGGGTCGAGTACATCTTGGAGTGTCCCTATAATCAATGGAGGTGACCGCAAATGACGTACTTCTTCCTCCAAGCGGGAAGCTTGTTTTTTTACGCTTCTCAATTCAGATTCGAGATGTGTTCTCTCACTGATTAATTCCTGAGTTTTTTCCTGTAAATCCCTGAATTCAGATTCGAGAACTTGGAGGTCATCTTCCTTTGAAGATTTCATTGAATCTGAGCCGCGCTCTACATCTGTCCCCATCGTAATCAATAACTCCTATCGTCGATAGTTGATGAACACATCGATTTCATCATGATATTTGTTTGCGAAGGGTTCAAGAATTGTCGAGCATAGGAGAAAACGGGGATTCAATGGCGGATTGTGAGTTATGCGGAGCAACTAAGGTATCTACAAGGGAACACCGCGTCAATAAAGCCATGTTAGCGATTTGTCAACGGTGCATTGGCCAACTTAACCTTCAACCAAAACAAGAGGCTCCGGGTCTCTCAAGGGCACGTTCAGCACCTCAACGAAATTCACAACCAACTCGGTCAAAGCGAAATAACCTGATGAACAAGGGAGAAAAGGAACTCGCATCAGATTTTTCCCGCCGCATCATATCGGGCAGAGAATCTAAAGGTTGGGACCAAGTCCAACTCGGAAAAAGAATGGCAGAAACAATCAACGTCATCAAATCTGCAGAATCTGGTAAACCGCCAACGGATGCTGTAATAAGGAAATTTGAAATGATCTTAGGGGTTTCTCTCATGGTTGAATCCACGAATGAGCACGAATCAATGGTCGGTCGTTCAGGTCAATCACGTGGGATGACCATTGGAGATTATCTCAAAGATTTGAGGTGAATTTGTGACGATTCCACTGCATGCCATTTGGCTTGCTCAAGATGACCCCAAAAAGAACACTGCAGTACGTGCATCTAAGGATGATTTACTGACACTACACAAGGATTTCAGAAGACTGCCTCGCAAGGGGATCATATTAGAACCCCTTTGTGGCAAGGTACTCGGTCCGGAAGATAAGGAATTATTCAATGGGAATGGAGCCATCGTCGGACTTGATTGTTCATGGGCACACATCGAATCTTCTGTAGAGAAAGTCATGAAAAGAACTCGGCTTCAAGCACGTACGTTACCATTGCTCCTTGCCGCTAATCCTGTAAATTGGGGGAAACCTTCCAAACTTTCGACAGTTGAAGCGATAGCAGCTGCTTGTGTTCTGATGGGAGAGTATACTCAAGCAGAATCAATACTCAGTAAATTTCGATGGGGTAATCGTTTTCTTGAACTCAATGCTGAACCCTTAGAGGCATATTCCACTGCAAAAAGTTCTGCTGAATTAGTTGCCTTGCAATTTGAATTCTTTGACATTGAGGTTGATGATGATGAACCATGAATATCAAGAAATTCCTTTACAAAGATTAGAGTCTACTCATTCCAATATAGCATCTGAATGTATTGTTCAGGAATCCATCATAGCACTCCATTGCCTGGGCATGGATGGTGAGTTTCAATCATATACAACGCTCCTAGGAACACCAACGAGAGTTAGAGAATTGCATGCTGGACACCTTTTCAGCGAAGGACTTGCACGAGACATTCCGAATCTTGATTTGATTCAAGCAGAAACGGTGGATGGTAAGGTCAATTCCCATTATAACTCCATCATTATTGAACAGCCTGAAAACAGACTCGTTACAACCTCTTGTGGTGCTTGCAATCATCCGGATTTAACTGTAGATCATATTCATGGAATACCAAATTCTGTTTCTCAAAATTTATCACATCCAGAATTATTACATGCACTTGATTTTATGCGGTCAAAAATGGACCTTTTCCAAAAAACTGGTGGTTGCCATGGTGCAGCTCTACTGGACTCATATGGAAATGTGGCTTATGTTTCTGAAGATATAGGGCGTCATAATGCTGTGGACAAAACAATCGGTCTAGCATTATTCTCTGGGATATTAGCCTTCAACGAATATACGTTGTTACTCTCGGGTAGGTGCGGATGGGATATTGTGGCGAAAGCAACACGCATTGGAATTTCCAGTATTGCATCAGTAGGTGCATTTTCCAGCGCAGCCTTAGATTTAGCAAGGGCGAATGGTATCTCTTTGTATGGATTCGTGAGAGAAACGGGTGCTTGGAAAGCGGGAATAAACTAGATTTTCTCCACAAGACTTGATGAACGTTATTGCATGGCAGGAGTATGCAAGAACCATCCGAAGGGGTTACGCCTGCAGATTTGAACTCGCTTCGACTAACAAAAGTGAAGACGACAGCCGCTGGTATTCCTGCTGCAGTATCTTCTCTCAACCACGGGATAAGGAAGATGGGCGTCTCTAAAACGATTAAAACACTCCTTATGGTTAATCAAAAAGATGGATTTGATTGCCCTGGATGTGCTTGGCCTGATCCAAACCACAGAACATCTTTCGAATTTTGTGAAAATGGAGCAAAAGCAGTTGCAGATGAGGCCATGAAGGCTAAAGTCAATCCTCGATTTTTCAAAGAATATGATGTACCAAGTTTATTGAAAAAATCAGATTTTTGGCTAAATAAACAAGGTAGAATCGCCCACCCAATGGTCCTTAGGCCGGGCCGGACAAACTATGAACCAATTTCTTGGGAAGATGCTTTTGACTTAATATCAGAATCAATCTCTTCAATGGACCATCCCACTCGAGGCGTATATTACACGTCTGGAAGAACTTCAAATGAAGCTGCTTTCCTCTATCAGGCACTCGTTCGCAGTCTTGGGACCAACAACTTACCAGACTGTTCAAACATGTGCCACGAATCCAGTGGAAAGGCTCTTGGCTCTACAATTGGAATCGGCAAGGGCACGGTACACTTAGATGACTTCAACAAGAGTGATCTAATCCTAGTGATAGGACAGAACCCAGGGACAAATCACCCACGTATGCTTACAGCACTACGAGATGCTAAACGAAATGGTTCAAAAATAGTTAACATTAATCCATTACCAGAAACTGGTTTATCGCGATTTAAACATCCACAAGAATACATGGAAATGGATTTGACATCAACTCAGTTATCAGATATGCACATCCAAGTCAAGATTGGAGGAGATGCTGCTCTATTCCAAGGCGTTATCAAACATCTTTTGGACACCAAGAATTTCGATTCGAAATTTATTCAATCTCATACAATCCAATTCGATGAACTCAAATCTCATTTGGAATCATTCTCTTGGGACCAAGCCGTCCTTGATTCAGGAATTTCTAAAAATGAGATAATCCAATTTGCAGAAATGTGTTCCGAATCAAATGCAACAATTGCATGTTGGGCAATGGGCTTAACACAGCATCGTAACGGTGTTGCCGTAATTCAAGAAGTCGTTAACCTATTACTTCTTGGTGGCCATATTGGCAGACCGGGAGCAGGTGTCTGCCCGGTCCGCGGTCATTCAAATGTTCAGGGTGATCGAACAGTTGGAATCTGGGAAGCACCTTCAAAGAACTTCTTGGAGGCTATGGAAAATGGACTTGGATTTGAATTGCCAAAAACACATGGGTATGATGTTGTAGAATCCATACGTGCAATGGAAAATGAGAAGGTTGACGTATTCATCTGCATGGGTGGTAACTTTTTGTCAGCAACACCAGATACCAGAAGAACGGCTAAAGCGATTAAGAATATTGGACTAACAGTTCAAATATCAACAAAACTCAATCGAAGCCACCTCATAACAGGGAAATCTGCATTAATATTACCAGTGCTTGGAAGGACTGAAATGGATATTCAAAGTTCAAAGAAACAATTCGTAACTGTGGAAAATTCAATGGGAGTTGTTCACAAATCCGAAGGAAAGCTCAAGCCTGCTTCATCGACATTGATGAGTGAACCTTCCATTGTGTCTGAACTAGGACATCGATTATCTCCTGGTCATCTTTCATGGCGTACACTTTCGAGTAACTATGATTTGATTAGAGATTTAATGGCGAATTCCCTCAATGGTTTTGAGAACTATAATGAACGCGTGCGCCAGGAAAATGGTTTCTTATTACCAAATCCACCTAGAGATGAATTGAGATTTAATACTCCATCAGAGAAAGCCGTATTCTCATCGAATCCTTTACCTGATGTTTCTATTAAAGACGACCAATTTGTTCTCATGACAATGAGAAGCCACGATCAATACAATACGACCATTTACGGCCTACACGATCGATATCGTGGAATACACGGGAACAGGAGAATCATTCTTATGAATGCCCTAGACATGGCTGAAAATGGTCTCAAAACGCGTGATATCATCCATTTACAGAGTCATTTCAACGGGACTGTCCGCCATTCAAAAAGCTGGATTGTCGTTGCATACGATATACCTAAGGGGAATTTGGGGGCTTATTTCCCAGAAGCAAATGAGTTAGTTCCGCTCGATTCAGTAGCCGATAAGTCAAACGTTAGTTCCGCTCGATTCAGTAGCCGATAAGTCAAACACTCCAACATCAAAATGGATTGTAGTTTCTTTCTCCCATGATAATGCTAGGACCGAAGAAGAGTAGGTTTTCATCATGACAGAGAATTCATACATTCGATTGGTCAAAACCAATCGAACATATCGACGATTTTGGATTGCAGCCTTTGTTTCTATGTTCGGTGAATGGTTCAACACCATTGCATTGTTCATCTTAATACTCAAATACACAGAATCAGAATTACTCCTTGGTATTTTGATGGCCGTAAGGATGGGTTCGTTTGCACTCATGCAACCACTCTTTGGTTTGCTCGCTGATCGAGTTAATAGGAAAAAATTGATGATCGTTACCAATCTATTCCAAATTGGGCTCGCCTTGGCCTTCATTGGAGTGAATGGGCCTGAAGATATGTGGTGGATGTTCACAATCTCGGGAATAATGATGGCATTACATGGCTTGTACGTAACTGCTGAGAGAGCTGCTCTTCCAAATATTGTGAGTGAAGAAGATTTAGCAACAGCTAATGCCCTAGACAGTGCTACATGGTCTGCAGCATTGTGTTTTGGAGCATTTGCTGGTGGGCTTGTTGTATCTGAGTTCGGAGTTAATGTTGCTTTTATCATCGATTCAATCACATTTTTGTTTGGAACTTTAATGCTACTCCCTCTTGTCATTCCCCAAACTTACGATAAATCAAGTGAAGGATCGCTGATTAAGAGTGCTCTGAGAGATATCTGGTTGGGCCAAAAAAGGATCAAGAGTGAACCGCGCTTGCTTCGAATTATATTTGCAAAGACTTCATGGAACATCGCAGGAGGAGGTCTTGCTGGGGTTTTCCTCGTATTAGCAGGAAACGAAATTACATTTGTTGGAACTGCTCTTGGATTTGGAATATTCTTCTTTGCACGAGGTATTGGTACAGGAATAGGCCCAATACTAGCAAGAAATATTTTCAAAGATTCCACTAAATGGCCAAAAATGGTTGGTTTACTGATTATTGTTAGTGGATTTTTCTATGTGCTTGTCGGTTTAAGTTTAGGAGGCCCGATTTTACTTACTCTTGCTCTTGTTACATTAGCGCACACTGCGAGTGGAGGAAATTGGGTCCTATCAACAGTATTGACACAGCAATGGGTCGAGGATGAGATGAGGGGCCGGGTCTTTTCCACAGACATGCTGTTAATGTCAATAGGACAAGTAATTTCTACAATATCTGCAGGTTATTTAATCGAGGAAGGAGTGGTAAATCTCAAAGAAGGAATACTTGCATATTCTGTTCTAATGGTTGTGAGTGGTATCATATTCACACTTTGGAATCCTAAGCACCAAGGCAAACTTCGTGAAGACATACTGGCGGCGTGAAATACCTGCGGTTATCACTTGATTCATCGATAACATCCAACTGGAGCGTCGATGTATCTCCTTCCTGAATTGTCACTAGAGAGGAAGTACTTGCTGGTAGATAATCTTCTCCGGTTGATAGCAATGAAACTCGAATTGAGTGTCCTTCTTCGAAGACTGCATCGAGTGGCATAAACTCCATTTTGGCATTTATCGTCTGTACGAGAGGCAACCAAGTTTGAATCTGATCTCCACCCGCATGATATCGCAAATCCATTATTGCATGGCCAATATGAATGCACTCATTCTCGAAACAATCTTCGAGTAAAGCGTAGAGTTGTCCTCCAACAGTAGCAGTTGTAACATCAACATGAAGTCGTGGAACACCTGCTATCCTCATTGTTTCTGTTAATGGTTCAGTTTCCCACACAGGGCCAGTATTAGCATCTGGAAGTACGGTTAAGGAACCACCAATATTCGAAAGTTCTCCACCCAATGAGCCGACCCATTCAGTAGTATCTTCTGGAGGATATCGATTTTCTAGCCTCCAATCTCCTTGATTGTCTTGGATTTCTATGTATTGGCCAGGTTGTTCTCCACGGTCTTGAAGATAATACTCGAACCACTCATAGAGATCTTGCATCCAATCATATCGAATCATCTCAGGGAAGGCTTCTCCACCGCGACCACCCATGTCACTTCGATCATTAAGTTGAATTGGCCTATCCGGATAATCGTGATCCCATTGGCCGAATAAGCCCTTGGCTTCGATACCAGCATCGATTAGTGAATTCATTGTTGGGACTGCCATATGAGGATCTACGTTCCAATCATGCATACCTTGAATGAGATATACAGAACCTTGGTAATTTTCCAAAACTCGATCTAAAAAGTATCTTTCACTCCAATAATC
>Ga0206677_10001724_pt1 | contig 20019 bp, 4 predicted proteins | sample M130m12015metaG_FD_155475 | JGI IMG/M metagenome (GOLD analysis project Ga0206677, IMG submission 155475) | Ammonia-oxidizing marine archaeal communities from Monterey Bay, California, United States - M1 30m 12015 | ecosystem: Environmental > Aquatic > Marine > Intertidal zone | place: USA...
CTTCGAATTCAACAAAGAAGAACGCTCCAACTCCGAGCAGAACGATGATCGCTCCGACAATCAGAATGATGGTTAAGAGCGATGAATCATCATCGTTACCACTTGAGACAACAATGCTGAATTCTCCATTTTCAGTCTGTCCAGCGAATTTGAAAACTTGCCCGTCCATCTCGAAAATTACTTCCTCATTCCCTTCAATGCTGAGTTGGCTGTTCGTCAAATCCATTGTCCATGTTCCATCAGAAAGAACTCGTGTGGAGTTTAGTTTCGCATTCCCGTTTGCAAAGCGGATGTTTACCGTACTTCCAGGGAGCCCTTCACCTTGGAAGGTAGCGGGGTCATCTGGGGTAATTGGTCCGCTATCAACACGTTCAACGCTGAATGCAACCGCTCTCACGAGGAAATTAACCTTGAGTGAGTAAACCTTGGATTCCTGGTCATCTTCTGCATAAAACATCACACCGTTGAGCGACCATTCTGGAATCTCACTGGTCGTCTGTGCAATAGAATCCATTGGGTCATAAATTGCTTTTCCATCTGCCGTGATTCTGACGTATGCTGAGTAGTCGTCATCCTCGATGGTGCCGGCATCGTCAAAGATAAAGAAATCAAGAGAGTCACTTACTTCACCAACGCCATCAGGGTCACTGAAGAATTGAGTGAGGTCAATTGACGCTCCACCTCCACAGCGGTCAAAGGAGTTTGACTTTGAATCACAGAAGATTGTCAAGCTTCCAATCCAGCCTGTTTCATTGAAGACAGGGTCAATATTGTTGGCATTAATTGGATTGTTGATGGTCATTCTCCACACGCTGTCTTCAGAGTAATCCTCTCCGTCGTATGCACGAACAGTAACTTCGTAGACACCGTCATGGTCAAGTTTTGAGGTATCCCATGTAGCGACCCAGGAACCATCAGGGTTGAATGATGTAACTGGCAAAGGACCGTTGTTGAGCGTGATACTGGTACCGAGGTCCACAATATCAATTTCAACCCGGGTTACTTGACCGCCGATGTCACGAGCGACTCCAACGATTGTTGTTTCATCGGATGCACGGATGGTTCCACCATCAACTCCACCAGTCAGTTGGTCGGCAGAACCGATCCAAGTCAGTTGCAGTTGAGGTGGTGTGTTTTCGTTAATGATCGTCAAAACACGTGTCTCGACAAGACAGACCCCTCCGTCTGCTGGGGCTACAGCGATATCGATACAAAAGTCGCTGTCAGATGCCCACACTTCAAACGTGTACTCGCCAGAAGGAAGTTCGCTGAAGTCCCATTCATGGGACCAGCTGGTTGATCCTTCTTCGTAGTAATGAGAAATGTAGTCGTTTTCAGGACTGGTGATGTGGAACCAAATCTTCTGAACGTCACTTCCGTAAGTTCCTGAGTAAGGATCTGCTGCTGTTCCTTGGAACAAAACCTTACCGTTCGTGTGAGTACTTCCGCTATTGGGGACGTCTACGACGATGGTTGGAGGGACGAGATTCAATTTGTACTGGCGAACAGATACAGGTGAATAATCAAGTCCGTCAAAAGAACGAACACGGAAGGTTACATCGCCCTCTCCACCTGGATGGGCAGACATATCCCAATTGAACGACCAATCCTTGAAGGGGTGATTTTCCATAGTAATTACGCCATTTGCACCTGAGGTATCAACTGCTGAGTACCAATCATTGGTGCCCGGTGGTTGAACTTCAACAGCCGTAATCATTCCAAACTGCTTCTGACTTGCGGTGTTGTCGTTTGCATAGGGCCACTTGACTCCGTCCCATGCTTGTCCAGTCAGATCGACTGATGTTGCAAATGAGACACCATCTTGCTGGGTTACGCTAACACTTGGGCGAAGGTTGTCAAGATTGATGACATCATCAATCGGTCCAGAGAGAACATATGAGAAATCCTTGGTACCGCTTCCAAATTTGAATGCTTCAACGGTGTAAAACGGCATTTCTCGACCGTTAATACAATCTGCATCATCGCCGTCGATGAGTGTGTCTCCATCGTTATCAATTCCATCCGCACATGAGTCTTCGTCAATTGTGAGGGGCGGGTTCCCAGAGCCTGGGATTACAGCGTTTTTGTCACCAACTTGGTGATTCCAGTTGCGGTCCAGTAGGAAATCAGACGGGAGGGATACTTGTTGTGTGAATCCAAATGCGTCGGTGGTCAATTCGTACAAAGGCAGGCCAGTTGCATCTTTGATGATGACCGTTGCACCAGCAACGTTGCTGTTCTTGGCCTTGACTTGGTAGCGAACCAATTCACCCTCTCGAACTTGAGAGCCCCATGCTGAGTTTTGGTTTTGGACATGAATCATAGAAGAATCAAAGTTCTGTAGGTCAGCAAAGGAGAATACAGTTGCATTTTGAATCAACTCAATTGCAAGAGGCATTTGTGCCGGAGGCAGTGTTGATGCAGCAGGTAAAGTCAAGCATTCAGACGTAACATAAGGGCATTCTGCGCTCATCCAACTGATGGAGATTGGATAGAGTTCTCCATTACCTGGGGACGGAATTTGTTCACTTTGAACGGTTAATCTGGATTCAGTGACGTTGTAGACTTGAGATACGCCAGTCCATGTGTTATCAGAAAAGTAAGCAACTGAGCCGTACTTCATGTTCGTAGCGGGATCGTCATGAAGCGAGATGTTACCGGCATACCCAAATGCGGAATCTCCAGTGTTTCCTTGAACGTTCACTAGACTTCCAGTTGCCCGGATGATATCACCAGAATTTCCAGTTATCGTATTGTCAAGGATGGTTGCTGAAGCCATGAACACGTGGATTGCAGGGCAAGCAAACTCTCCTCCGTAAATCACGGATTCACATGTCCCGGAGTTGTTTTGAATTATGTTGTTAGCGAAATAAAGCCGCTTTGCCCCGTAGTCCTTGCTCTGACCGTAGTCTTCGTGATGGTACTCACCAATGTTTACGGCTTCCTTCGTTGTTTCTTTGATGGTGTTGTTTTCTGCAATAACATCGGAATTCATACCGTAAATCCACAATCCGTTGTAACCGCCAATAGGCCCAATTGTGTTGCCGTGCAGTTCAACGGTTGAGCCACTAACACCGACTCCAGAGGCCTCACTTGCACCCGAGATGGTATTTCCTTCAGCGTAGACATTAGCGCCTTCGTATGCAGTAAGTCCAGCACCTTCAGTAGTGGTTAGAATGTTATTGTTAACGTTGAGTTGGTGATTGATCGTACCTGTTGTTTTCAATGAATTTGTGTCAACTGCGTTGCACTTTGTGGTGATTTCAGAATTGGTCAATGAGCCTGAACTGCGTTCCATCAGGACGCCGTAGGATGAATCCTTGATTTCGAGGTCGTCCATGTCAACATAGCTGTCCTCAATAACGAGGACTGACAAACCGCCACCTTGCTGACCACAATCTGCATCATCACCGGTGAACACTGAACTTTCTAAGGTGAAGGTTGAGAGAATCCCTGCGCCTGCACCGTATGCCCGAACGGCGGACGCCTTGAACGTCTGTTCGTCAATACCGTTTGAGAATTCAGATTCGGAAATCATTGGAGCAGCGAAATCAACCGCCAGTACGTTGGAGGTGTTGGTGTCCTTGAATGAGAGGCCACGAGCGTTTGTGCTGGAGCCATCAAAGACCAAAACTCCATACTTCACAGATTGGCTTTGGGACCCTGCTCCGACGAAGGTTGGGTATCCATATCCGTTCTCAAAGTGAGCATAGTTGATTGAAGTCAACGATTGGTCAATGGTGTCACGGATGATCATTCCTGAACCACATGCTGCGTCAGGGTTGTTGAGAAGTTGAGATTGATTGCTCAAGCAACGTCCGGTTTCGCTGTAATCTGTTGGTTTTGTCCAAATAAAACGGGCTTGACTGGAGGAGGATCCCGCACTTGCACCACATGCTGAATCGCCGATACAAATTGCTCCCCTGACATCAATGAAGTTGCCGTATGGGATGTTGACTGTGGTGCCGGCATTGACAATGAGCTTTGCACCCTCTGCGACTTCAACATCGCCTTGTAGGGTCATGGTCCCGGACCATGTCTCGACACCGGTCACGGTTCCTTTGGTGGTTTCATTGACGGCGGATGCTGCTGGCAGGGCTACAAGGCCGAGTAGCGAGGCCAGCAAGAATAGTGTTACGATTGAGAAACTTTTTGCTTTCAATTTTTGCGACATGGTGGATGCACCTAGTCTCCCCATGAACGGGCCGAATATAATACTGCTCCATGATTGTCATCTCATTAGTATCATTTTATATTAAAAGTATCAATCTAATTCCCCGAAAAAGGTAACGATTTTCTTGAAAGATGACATAAAACGACAAAATTTAGCACCCCTGCAACCAACAGAATGCTGTTTTTATTCGTAAAAATCACACTCTAGCAGGTGACTGAGGGGTCAATTTCCTCAATCCATGCTTCGGCATCAATCAGGCCGTAGCCAGCATAGGGGTGATGGTCATCGCCCTGGCCAATGGATTGAGCCGAATTCATGAGTGCCTCTTTTACGAGGTCGACACAAGAACCGTCGCTTTGACCGTTGGGCCGAAGTTGTGGGTGTGCTTCCAACAAAAGAGCAAGTGCACCTGCAACAAATACCGTTGAATCCGAGGTTCCACTGCTTGTGTACCAGAGATTATCCTCACCCGTACTTATTATTCGGTGCCCAGGAGCGACGATTTCCGGTTTCATGTGAGGGTGTTCGCGACTGGCACCTTCTCCAATATCACTGCCGATAGACGAATTCGCCCACACATCACCCTCGCGTGTCGTAGCACCAACCGAGATGGCTCTCGGGACATTTCCTGGTGCTGCCACATCTCCATCGTCATCAGGACCGCCATCGTTACCGGCTGCTGCAACAACGAATATTCCGCTATCTGTAGCTTGTCGTGTTGCTGAGGCTGAATCCCCTTCACGTTCACCTTCCATGCTTGGAGTACCTCCGAGTGATAATGAAATGATGTCGGCTTTAAATTGAAACTGACACCATCGAATGGCGTCCCCAACATCGGACTCTAGTCCACTATTTTGTCCAGAACCGTCATCCTGAAGTGCTGCAACCATCGCAAATGTCACATTTTGTGCGATGCCAATTTGGTGGCTACCAGAAATTAAGATCCCTGCCATTAATGTTCCATGAGCGACTGCTCCGTATTCACGAGGTGCAGTGGAATCCCCAATCAGGTCGTGGAATAGAATATCTTTCCCAGCAAATGCCTCGTGCTGATTATCAATACCTGTATCCACCATACAAAGGCGAATCCCCTGCCCGCTCAGTCCGTCCTCATTGAGTTCTCTGACACCTGTCGTTTCAAATGCCCATTCGGAATCTGGCAAGGGTAATTCGACTATCAGTAGGTCATTCTGCCAAAGCAGCATGCTGATTGAAACGAATACTGCGAAACCGAGAATGTTTGTTGCTGTTAGCTTCCTTCTTCTTGTCCTAACGACAGGCGCTGCCACCATGGGAGCCCAACCCATGACCTCGGAACGCCAACCATCTTGGTGGCCGACGACTGCAGGATCTATCGCAGACACAATACTCCGGTCATAGGGCTCAGGAAGGTAGTCAACATGGTCAAGACCTTCCATAGTGGTGACTATCACATCGTTTGCTTCAAGAACCCTTGTTTGACAAAGGTCGTAATTGCTCTATAATCAGAACTTGGAGCCTGAGCGACCGCTACGAGCTGTCTTGACACCACCGTAGATGACAAGGAGTCCTAGGGCCACGATTGCAAGCGTAAGTGCCCACGAACTAGACCCTGATGAAGGGGCTGGGTCGTACCGAAGTTGGAAGTCAAACGCACCATCTTCAGCGACCTTGTTGTCGTGCATGATCGATTCAACATTGTTTGCTTCTTCTCCGGCAACCTCAATTCGCACATCGTATCGGTGGTCACCTTGTGGTTTGGTAACGTTATCAAACGTTGCATCTACGATTTCACCCGCAGGAACAGTAATCGTTTGTTGACGTTCAACCGAATCTTCACTTGATTTGAAGTAAATGATGACAGATGTTGCATCCAGTAGCCCAAGGTTTTCAACAGGAATAACAACATCACCAGCTTCACCAGCAATGTCGTCGGATTCAGTAGAAATATCACCAGAGTCTACGTTTAATTTGATTTGTGCATATTGGATGGTCACATCAACTTCCTTAGATTCTAGGCCGAGGTTCTCGATGTATACCTTGAGGTCAAAGTCGCCGCCTTCACTGAAGTCCGAAGGAGCGAAGACCGTGAACGGTTGAACACGAGTTTCTCCCTTGGCAAGCGTTAGAGTTGATTGCATAGGCGTAACAGACCATCCTTCAGGGATTCCACTTTCAAGAAGTTCAATGGTGAATGTATCTCGTCCATTTCCATCATTGGTTACATCAAAACTAAATTGGCGTGAGACCAATGGAGAAATACCTACGATTTCAGTTGCTCCACTGATCTCATAGGAATACGCTGTTGGAACAACTGCTTTCACAGTAATTTGACTGGCTTCACCCAGTTCAGTTTCAAGTCGCAATGAGACTCTGTGGCCATCATCAAGATGCCATGCATCTTCAACAGAAGGTAGCGTTACACGAACACTGACGTTAGCGGTCAAGGTCGCATCTGCTCCAGTCGCATTTCCAATTCCAAGCGACAGTAGCGTTGATGTTTCCCATTCTTCACTGGTTTCATTATACAGTTCCACTGTCCAGAGGTCCGAATCTTGGGCCAAGCCCATTTCAGCTGTAACTGTGAACACATCAAGAGTTTCAGTTCCGTTGTACGTCACGTCAACATTGAAGGTAAACTGGTCGTAAATGGTGTTGTTCGTTGAAGAGACTACCGCTCCGATCTCAACATCAGTTGCGTCGACAAGAGTTGCGCCTTCAACGCTGTTGAACACAAGGTCCAGGTTAGAGTTGACACGGCGGTTGTATTCCAGAGTTGCACTGATTGTAGAATCCGAAGCAATGGTCATGCTTTGACCACCGAAGTATTCCATTTCCAAATTGCTTGTATGTTGAGTTGTCATGAATGAACTGTCAAAGACGACATTTCCTTCTGGCATCAAGAGATTGAGTGTGCCGCCAGCAGGTAGGGCGACCATCCAAGACATTTCATCAAATGTAACTTCAAGTTCAGTATCTTGTTCCATTACGTTTGCTTGTGCATTGTCTGGGCCAGCATGCAAAGGCTGCGTAGCATCAACAGGGTACCATTCGGTGTCAAGGACGAGGTTTCCTCCAAGAGCCATATCCATTGAGAGGTTTCCACCGTCGGAAACACTTGCATCGAGTATAGCGATTGCGATTCCACCGCCGTTAGGCGTTGGGTTAGCATCAGTTACGATGACAATCCATTGACCTGGTTGGACTGATGCAGACCATTCAAGAGTGTCATTAACAAGAGTGCCAGTGACAGCAACAGAGTCTCGCTCAACGCCTGAAGTTGGATACAACACAATGGATGCATCAATCAAACGAGTGGAGTCAACTTGGTCTGTAACGGTACCTGACACTTCAACCATACCAGCAACAACCTCGATGTCTGTGGATTGTGTACTGTTGTAAACAGGGAATCCGGATTCGTTGCCGTCCATGTAGTAGACTGTCTCAAATCCGTCCTTCTCAACCGAGACGTTGTAAACATCTTGAATTGGAACGAAGAGAGTCCATACACCATCTTCGTCGGTCGTAACATTGGTATTGACATCAGTATTGTTTGTACCAATGATTGTTATGTTGAAGCCAGCAAGGCCTTCACCCGAAGATGGAGCACTGTTGTTGTCAAGGTCCCAGTAGACCTTACCACCAATTTCCACCTCAAGATCGGCAAAGATTGGATCAAGGGTTAACGAACCGTTGTCAGCGTTAGTCATGTCAAACGGAGTTGCGGATGTGTCGAGGTACCATGTTTGCTGACCGGAGGACTTGTTGAGGTAGAAACTCCAACTGCCCGGCATGAGCATTTCCGAAGTATTACCATCAACATCTGTCTTTTCAAAGGTCACGTTACCTAATCCATCCTCGCTCACGGCGATGAGATTCATGTCTCCAAGGTTGTTGAGCGTTAATTGCTCCTTGAGTTGAATCAAAACATTGACTGCAGGGACGGACGTGTAGGTCTGGTTAAGTCGAGTTGTTGAGAGGTCTCCGACGCTTAGAGTAGCACGTAGGGTTTCTGTCACTTCACCGTTTACAAACGGTGCGACAATCATCAACCACTCACCTGCTGGTACATATGCCGCAAAGGAACCATTTTCATCAGAACTGATATCTGAGAACCAACGGTCTTCTGCTTCGTTGTAAAGTAGGAAAGCGTTCATCAAACCTTCATCAGTAGAGTTCAACAGCGTTCCAGTAACAAGGTAGGTCTCTTTGAGTGGGACCGGCAATGCTTCTTCAGGACCATCAAGGCCAATGTAAATCTCTTCAAAGATGATCTCACCGATAAGGTCGTAATCCGTTGCGTTTTCAGAGTCTGCTGTTGTTCGGTTGAATGTTAGCGTGTAGGTTCCAGGTGTGAGTGAAACGTTAACGATACCGTCGCTGGTGTAATTGTCTGCTGTGATGTAAATGTCTTCTCTTGAGTCATCAAGTGGGACAAGACGGAATTCGGGAGAAACTTTTGTCCCGTTTTCGAAGGAACCGTCATCTGCCGAATTGAGGAAGACTTCCATCGACACTTCAACTGCGGCAGGTTGTGCAAAGAGTTCCATAATTGACATTTGTTCAGCAGTTTCAGAACTGTTTTGTGTTCCATTAATGATAAGTCCGGTAATGGACTCAATGTTGAGAAGCTCTTCATCAACACTTAGCGTCCAAGTTCCATCAATTAGATCAATATTGAAATCACCAAATTCATTTGCTGTGGTCGTCCATTGGAGTCCTTCTTCATTGGTTGCAGTAATTTCAGGGGCAACCCAGCGTGGAATTGAGTTGGTCCACCTAGTACTGTTATCGTAGAGGAAGATGATTCCAGTCACCTCAGTCGTTGGTTCAAGATACATAATTCCCATGTCCAAATCATCAGCGGTTACAACATCAATGAGTTGCCCTCCGCCTAGGCTGGTGAAGGAAGAACTGGTCGTCATGTGGTATTCAAATCCAGCAGGCACACGAACGGAATAATTTCCAGAAGTGTCTGTCACAACTGGGAATGATAGTACTCCACTTTCAAAGAGGACGGAAACTCCAGATGCTTCATCGGATAGATCGGACTTATCCTGCTCAGGCAGGTCAACCCAAATTCCGTAATCAGTTCCAGGGTAATACCGTAGGCTACCGTTGATGTATACTGATTCAGCGTAGGTGATGTTTCGTTCAATATCATCCGAGCCAGGTTGAATATCAACTTGGTCAAAGAGGACGTAATCAACGTTCACATCATCCCGAATATCGTAGGTTCCAAACAAGAGTTCGGCGTATACACGACCGTTTTCATCAGAGGTTACGTTTACCGGGTCAAGAATGCCTGCAGTATTGTCAAACGTAATTACACGGTTTGAAACATCAAACAGAGGCTCCTGCGTTGTTGGGTTGATAGGAGATACAAGATGAAGAGTTACGTCTACAGTTTCGGGTACTCCGAATGTGATCGTAATGTTGGTGGTTTCATCTCCAACAATTGCTGTCTCATTTAGGTCGTACCATCCATCATTGTCAACATCTACACGGTAGTAATAATCACCCTTGGGGATCGGACCGTGGCTGAAACTTGCGTTTTCATCGGTGCTGATTTCTGTCATGAACTCTTCACCGAGGTCAAGATCAACAAACTCAATGGTTTGATTGGTTAGCAGTTCTCCTGACATGTCTTCAAGGATACCTTCAAAGATTGCTCCAGGCATGGTCATCTGCAAGTCATAACTTGGAACGACACCCACGATAACAGGGTCAGGCAGAAGTACAGATTTATTGTTATCAAGCATTGCAATCATGTTGTAAGTACCTGGCAAGAGACCTGTTCGGTAAAATGAACCAGGTTCGACCATTGGGCCGGAGAACGAGCCTGCTCCAATGAACAGTCCAGTACCGTTGAGTGTACCAATTCCTTCGAAGAATCCAGCGCCTTCAAAGGTATCACCGCTACCAGAGTCGAAATCACCGTAGGTACGGGTGAGGGTTGTAACTCCATCTGAGGTAAACGTACCAGAAGCGTCGACTGTTCCTTCAAGACGATAGTTCGTAAGTCCGTCCTCAATGCCAATTACACAAACTGTGTAATTATCAGGCATGATTGGAGTGGAGTCATTGTCAAACTCACAATCTGTTGAGTTCACTGACTCAATCCAACTGGCCTTAATTGTACCAGCACCATCCCAAGTACCGTTTGCAAAGAACATACGATTGTCGCCGAGTTCACGGGTAAAAGTACCAATGAAGTTCTTAGCAACAGCCATGCCGGTGCTTTCGAAGGTTCCATTTTCCGTAAACGTCGCTTCCCCAGTTCCTTGGAGAATACGGCTTTCTTCGCTTGTGATTGAGCCGCTTGTGGTCGTTACAGTGTAATTATCAGTCATTGACCAAATGTTACGTAGAACAAAGGTAGTGTCGGAGACTGCATCTCCACTGAATGCTTCGTCTCCAGTCCAAGTGACCGTTCCAGAAACACCGCTGCTCTTGATAGCAACATTAAGAGGAGTGTCGGAAACAACTTCTCGGTTCGCCATTTCGGCGGTGACGTTCATCACTGAGTCGCCCAACCAGGTCATGTTTGCAACTTGACCGAGGAGCGCAGTGATCGCGTAGATTTCACGTTGGCCGTTGGTTTCAGAGGCAATGTCCAAGTTGTTGTTGTTGACTTGTGCATAAGAGCCGTCTCGGATTGAATCGCGTGCTGCGACTGGGTCGTATTCCCCTGCAAATGCAGATACACGGATACGGCCAGCAGGCATTGTGTACTCATAGTGACCATTTTCGTCTGCGTCAACAAATCCAATAGGCACCCAATATGTGTCGTTGTCTAAGTCTTCAGGTCCTTCTCCAGAGAATGCGTCACGCTCAATGAGCAATCGAACTCCAGGAATTCCTTCGCCTGTATCGCTCATGGTCACTTGACCAGTGATTTCGCTTCCGGGATAGTATTTGAGAATCTTAACCCGAGTGTTGGAATCGGTGATTCCAGCTTCGGTTTCATCATCATACCAGTTCGCAATGACATAGTGATTCATCATTGCACCGGGAAGAGGTAATCCTGAGGAAAGAATGCTGCCCGGTGTTCCTGAAATCGCGAAGTGTTGAGAGGGTTGAGGATTCGAAGAAGCAGTGTCAAGACCCAATGTTGAGGCGCCGTAACCAACGTAGGTTCGTGCGAGCATGGTGTCAAAGAACGCAGGCAAGTGGTCTACACGGACATCTTCAATTTGCAAGGGGTCAATATCTGCACCAGATTGTTGATTCAAGAAATCTTTTTGCATGGCAAGGTCCACTTCTTCACGAGTCATTTCGTCGCTGAAATCTCCGCGAATGGTTTCGTAAACTTCATTCATGTAGGTTCCAGTGTCTTGACCTGAAAGAATAGTTGGTGCTCCAAAGATACCCATTGGTTGGCCGCCGTTGTAATTGTAGTCAGCCGTATAACGGCCTGCTCGGGGATAGAGGCGGTTGTCAATTGCAAAGTAACGGATTTCGTGGTCTCGGCTAATTGTTTCGCCGGGAACCCCGTTGTAATCCTGTACCTTGTAGTATCCTTCATCGCCACCAAGGTCGATGATGTCAGCGTACATGTCGTGGATGGTTGCATCTTCGTTTGCTGCGAAAGCCGCTGATAGAAGTTGAGTCACCAGTGCAATACGAGCGTTCTGTCGGTGGATGTTCGTTGATACACTTTCATATTCATCAATCAAATCTGCTGTGTACCAATATTCACCGAAGATCGTATGGGTTGAGTCCTCTACGGTATCTTCGCTGCTTCGAATGTTGTTTTGGAATTCACTTTCAGCTGCACTCATATGGTTCTCTTTATCCCAGTCGTCGCCGATACATACACCAGCAATGGTAGATTCACATGGAATTTGAACTCCATCGCTGTACATACGAATAACTGGAGTTGATGTGTCAAAGATTCCAGCGCTGTGGTGGTATCCTTCAGCCATCACAATGTCTCGGTTGGTCTTGATGACGCTAAAGGAGCGGTCTTGGATGAAGTCAATAGAAGGCCCAGAACCTGTTTGAATCGTTGCAAAATCAGACAGTTGTTCTTCCGTCAGGTAATCATCCAATACACTTTGGAATCCAGCAGTGAGCGGCCCAGGTATGGTTGGGTTGGAAGTAGCATAGGTTCGGTCTCCTTCTGAGAGTTGCCAGATAAACATTGCAGTCAAGTCGTCTTGATTACGGGCAAGCAACATGTTACCTGTTGCAGTAATACCAGACTGGAAGTTGTCAGAAACAGTTGGGTGATCGCCAGATGTAAGCGCTTGGAACCCGTAGTCCCACCATGAAACAAATGCTGGACGTTCAGAATAACTTACATCCGTGTCCTGATCTGCAAGCCATTCATATGCTCGATTCCAACCGTCATCGTTGAAACTGGAACCGAAGTTACCGAGGTACCAACGACCATCGTGACTTGAACTGTCAAGGATAGAGAAACCGAGGCCGTCAAATCGGAGGATATCAGGCACGATATCGTAAATTCGTTCGTCAAGGTCACCCTCAGCATCAGATGCAGAACCAGGGATGGCTGAGTCCAATCCATAGGTTGCTTGCTGACTGAAGAGCATCAACATCACGAGGAAGATGGCTGAGAATTGGGGTGTTCGCCAAACTGCCTTGCGAGCTCCTGCGATACGATCTGCTGGTGTTCGGATTCCAAATTTCTTCCAAGAGCGGACGAGTCCACTCCAATTGGCCCACTTCCAGAGTGATGCGATACCGCAGGCTCCAAGAATGGCCATAATGGGTGTAGCGTTGAACATGAAACGGGCTGCGTTCCAAGCCATGAACGTTGCCGCAAAGACCCAAACTCCGAAGACGAGGTCAGTTGAGCGTCGGTGGCGGAGTCCTCGCCATAGGAATGTGCCACCCATAACGAGAGCAAGCAGGAAGGTGATCGGGCCAAAGGAGGCAAAGAGTTGCGCTCGATTCGGGGCGTTCGCTTCTGCAACGGTTCCGAAAATCTTGGTCTTTGCAAAGTATCCGCTTCCTGTGAAGAGAACATCCCATGCGTCTGAAATCCCTAATGTCTTGAGAACAAACAGCAAGGCGAAGAACACTGTGGCTAGGCCAGCGAGGGTACCAAGGACGAGCAACCAAGGCTTGTCTCGGTAACCAGTTGTGACAAACGCAATGGCGAGTGTAAACCCGAAGATGAACAAGAAGGGTTGTAGACCAGTTGAATCAAGCACGAGCGAAAATTGAGGGTTTCCATAGAACGGCAGAGCCATGAGGAAAATCACGGAAAGCATGGTCAGGAACATGACGCTCATAGCGGTTGAATCACGACGGCGGAACATGTTCAAAGCAACTTGTAGGGCATATGCAAGGAAGAGAATCGAAGGTCCTACGACGAATCCTTTCCATGCAAGAGATGCAATACCAAATGCAACACCGGCTAGAATAGCACTAGACATTGCAGCTTGGCGATGAGTGAAAACATCACGGAACGCACGGATGAAGGACATTGGACTTGCTGATGTTTCCTTTGTGATTCTCGCTGTACCTGCGTACTTGACCGCTCGAAGCCAATACATGAAACCAATGCTGATGAACAACATGACAAAGGCGTCGTGGTCTGCTAGGGCCCAAGTTGAGTGAGTGACGTGGGCAGGCATGAAAGCAACGAGCCATGCTGCGATAACCGCAGCACCTTTACCAAAGTGGTCTCGGGCTGTTGCTGCGATTGGTAGAATGGTAAGGGCTCCGTAAACGGCAGGAAGTCCGAGCATGCTCCACCAGATTGCATCTTCAGGATTTTCGAGGAAGGGTTCGAGCAGCATTGCTCCAATGGCCATTGACCATGAGAAGAGTGGTGGACGAGGATTGATTCCACCTATCGGGTAGTATCGGTCGGCATCGAAAACCAAATGAGCATTATTCGCAAGGATATAATCTACGATTCGCTTCATGTACCAAGGGTCAGAACCGCCGGTCATGTCCCAGTTACCGGTCCCAAAAGCGCTCATTGAAGGAACAACATACCACTGGATACGGATGGTCAGACCGATGATAAAGGCAAGAGCAATCATCAATCCAGCACCGTGGGCGTTCAAGAATAATCGGGCATTGGAGGGTTCGTGTTCTCCACGGTTTGCCCAGCCACCGAATTTCTCGTGAATCGAGATGTAGTAAATCGCTACGCAGATAAAGAACGTGATACCCAACCAAAGCAGAGCACCCCAAGTGCCTGCAAGATTCTCTGTATACCATATTTTGTCCTCATACCAAGACGAGACTTGGTAAAGCGTCCACATCGAACCGGTGAGCATGGCACGTGTGAACCAACGCTCAGCTACCATTCCAGCCACAATGAGGGCCACAACACCGGTTAGGAAAGCGGCCCAATAGCCAACATAGCCATGGTAGCCTTCTTCCGAAGTCATACGGAACTGGTCAATGAGTTCAACTGAGTTGAAGTGCCATAGAGAACCTGCGAAAGCAAGAACCCAAACACCGAGAGCACAGATGAGTGGGGCAGATGAAGCATTCCATCCTCCCTTTTCACTGACGAAGGAAAACCATCCCTCTTGTCCTGCTGGGTTAGCAATGCCTCGTGCAACCAAGCCTATGAGAAGACCTAGTGCTGCAAACATAGTCCAGGATGCAAAGAAAACGTAGGCTGTTGCTGTGCGGCCGTAACTAAGGGTGGACTCGGTTTGTCCGTTCCCGTTGACCAAGGTTGTTGGCAAATCAGCGAAATAATCTCCGGATGCTGCAAGAGCAAGCCAAACACCAACAGCTGAGAAGATCAGCATCGTGTTCCATTCGTGTCGTCCACGCATGTCAAGATTGGACCCGAACAGAAGAACGAAAGCAAACATGAAGGCGGCTAAAGCACCGACATCAGTGAGCATGTACAATAGTTCTGCGCCAACGATGGAAACCACCAACACTCCGAGGGAGAGAAGTGATGTGGAGATATTGCGTTGATGGAGAATTGCACGAGGCACAATGGCCAACATGCCTGCGATGGCGACGACAATCATCGGCATCAAGTTATTTACGTCCATATCGAAGGAAATTCCCACGAGTTGCATAGCGGCAATAGCCAGCAATACAGCCAGTGGGGCGAAGAGCCACCCCAAGGCAATATTAGGCTGTGCTGCCTTCATATCTTTTTCATCATTCATCTTGTATCCCTCTATTCAAGGCTCAGCCTCAAGGCTGATGCATTTTGCCCACTTGCGAACCCCTCTTGAAGGTGACGGGTTTAGATACAGTCACTAATGCCTATCAGTGCCCTTTTTACCCGTATTTGATGGCTTTGTTGTTGTATCAAAATTACTCGCCGGAGAATGCTCGGAAACCTATGTCCGTCCGGAAGTGACTGCCTTCAAGTTCAAGGTCGTTCAAAAGTTGGTACGCAGACATCTGAGCATCTTTCAGCGAACCAGCCATTGCGGTACAAGAAAGGACACGGCCTCCGCTGGAAATGAGTGCGCCCGAATCGTCTTTGCTCACCCCTGCAACATTGACCCAAATCTGACGGTATGATTGGTCATTCAATGCTTCTTGAAGGCCATGAACAATTCTTCCTTTGATTGGTCGAGCCGGGTAGCCTTCAGATGCTAAGACTACTGTAAGAGCCGACGATGAATCAAAGTCAACAGCCGATGGGTCGAGAGTGTCCGTAGCGGCACCGAATAACATTTGGAAGACATCACTGGCGACAAGAGGCAAGGTTACTTGGCATTCAGGGTCTCCGAATCGTACGTTGAACTCAACAACATATGGATCATCATGTTGGTCAATCATCAATCCAATGAACAGAACACCCCGATAGGGAGTTGCTTTGTTCGATAAATGCTCATGCATCGGAATGACGATGCGATTGAGAATCTTATCGTACACACTGGAGGTCACGACGGGAGCGGGGCAATAAGCACCCATGCCGCCGGTATTCGGTCCCAAATCCCCATCAAAAGCTCGCTTGTGGTCTTGACTTGCGGGGAGGGTAACAAACGAATGGCCGTCCATAACTACCAGCATACTCGCTTCTTCGCCGGGGAGAAATGCTTCCAGAAGAACCAAGCCGTCGGATTCAATCGAAGATGATATGAAATGCCGTGCTTCATCTCTGTCAGAAGTCACAACTACGCCCTTGCCACCAGCCAAAACATCTCTTTTGATAACCCAAGGATTTGACCCAAACTTGTCCAAAGCAGCTTCAACATCGGATTGGGCGTTGAGTTCAATGTAGTCCGCTGTTGGAACACCGGCTTCTTCCATGGTCTTTTTTGCATGCAATTTGGACCCTTCAAGATGAGCAAGTGCTGCTACGGGTCCAAAACACGGAAGCCCTGCATTAGCGCACATGTCCGCAAGACCTTCGCACAATGGTGCTTCAGGGCCCACAATAATCAACGAAGCCTCTACTGAGGAACAGTATGTCACAATTCCCGAATTTGAAGCATCTTCTAAGCGGTGATTTGTAGCAATACGAGAGGTTCCGGCATTACCTGGGAGGCAATGGATTGCAGCGACCAAAGGTGACTGACTCAGCGCCAAGCAAAGAGCATGCTCACGTCCGCCACTGCCCACGACGACGACTGTTGCTCCATCCATGGTTGAACTGGTCCGAACCCGACGCATAAGTTCTTCGCGGGAGACTTATCCCTAATAATTCTCAAAATAGACGAAGTCTTATTCACTCGTGTCCTGTGAACCAACCATGCGAACAACGTTTAGGCCTACTGCAATCATTCTCGTGCTTCTCCTCTTGGCGATGCCCTTGACCGCTGCCGCCCCACCAACGTCAGGCGAGAACCTGACCATATCTACAAACGAGAATTGGGGCGAGGATGCTGCAATGAACGGCCACGTGACAGTTGCTAACGGTTCGACATTGACGGTGAGCGCCAACATTACCATGGGCATGGATTCTTCGATAACCGTGGAAGAAGGTGGAAACCTGATTGTTACCAACGGAGCCTTGTTGAGCAATGGACTCAACTCTGGAATCCGAGTAAATGACTTTCTGGCAACGGTCTCCCTCGACTTTGGAGACATCGGTCAAGAAGGCATCGTACAACTGAAATTTGACCATTCAATTCCTATTGACACGCTGTTCAACATTACTTTAGGAGATACAACTGTCAATGCTTCAACCTCCATGCAAGCGAGCGGTACGACCATCATTGAATTTGATGCAAATTTTAGCGGTGAAAATTTGGTTATTTCCTTTGACTCTTACTATTTCACCCCCACATATTTGTTATGGGCCAAAGCAATCTATGGTGGAGGGACTATTATTACACAGATTGCCCCTGAAATAACGAATACGAGCAACGCTCCGTTGTATTGGTTTCAGTCCGGATATGACATCATAGCTCACGGTAGCCTTTCTGTCATTTCAAGCCAAATTAACGGTGCAAACATCACGTGCGAGGGACTTTGTAACATTGAAGGTTCGATGCTCTCCGGCAGTGCACCAATTTCAGCTGCAACAACTGCTACAGTCACCGTCTCTGATGCAACAATCACGGGCTCACGCTCCGATGAAGATATCATTCTTCACGACGAAGCCTCCATCACCTATACCAATTCGCAAGGAACTGGTGGTTCAACTGATGGCTGGATTCGTCTGCTTTCCGAGAGAGTTCTCCAAACCAACATACCCAACGGAAGCCTTGACATTACCGACTTAGGCTACGGGAAATCGGATTGGAACGCCCTCACAGATTCAACAGGTCGTGTCACCCTGGTATCAAACGACCCAACTACCGAGCACAAGAGAATAGTAGAATGGATGAATGGAAACGGAATTGTGCAACAAGAACGTGGAACCATCACGCTTTCTATCGGATCATCCAGTTCATGGGGTTCGTACTCCACGACAGTTGATGCACCAGCAACTGCATTTGGAACAATTGACCTTCCATTGCCATATCTTGAGGTCTCGACAATTCAACCCGAGGACATTACAGCAACTGTTAACCGCAGCATTGGGGCAATGGTAACCGTCAGCAATACGGGTGATGTTGATACAACTGCAAACTTCCGGTGTTATGTTGATGGAAACGATGCCGATACCCAACCCTCCACGCTAACCGCAACGGTTGCTGCAGGTGAATCGAAAGACATTCCAATCGTTTGGTACATGTACAAAGAAGGAATGCAATCTCTCAACTGTAAAGCATTCCTGCCTGCGACCTTCTCAGAAATTGGAGACATGGTTGCCGATTTAAACGGGACAACCTCGGATGAAGTAAATTGGGTTTACGCAGAAGAAATCGAAGAAACTCCGTACATCATTTACATCGTTGCTGTCCTTGCATTCATGGGTGTTGCTCTCGTAGCACAACGTGGGGTCAACAAAACATACGATGAGGTCCCGGAATTGCCGGATGACGATGAGGAAGAGGACGAGGATGAAGCATCTGAGGAATCTCCGGAATTGGAAGAGAAGGAAGAGCCCGAAGAAACTGAAGAACCATCTGAGGAATCTCCGGAATTGGAAGAGAAGGAAGACCCCGAAGAAACTGAAGAACCATCAGATTCAATTTATGATTTGGTTGATGAAAGTGATACTGAAGAATCCGAGGAAGAGGAATCCGAAGAAGACACAGATTGAGTTCTTCGTATGCTACTCTATTCAATGAGTAAAGTCACGTGAATGTGCTCATTTTTGACGGAAGCCACTTTCCTTGTTGGAGATTATTGATGACATCCTGGTGAGCAACGGTGAACTCGCCAAACTACTCGTGATGGAGAATCGGTCACGCCTAATCTAGAGGGCTTGAGTTGTATTATCGTCCGAAGACCAAGTCATTAGAATCAAACACAACAGCAGTCCATAATCGGAGCATGGTGAATATGGTCTTAGAATATGTGAATTATTACATTTACAAGGATGGTCCAAATCAGCAGGTCGGATATGAATGTCGAGTTTCTTCAGTACCACCATCCCAATTAAACTCCCAAGAGTTCACAACAGTGAAAGTTGTTGAATGGTCACCTCCAATATTTTGATTGGTGACGGTAAGTGTGAAATCATAACATCCGTCTCCGTCATAAAAGTCCTCAGATTCAATGTATTCAAATCCGTCATCATCTAGAGCAGTCCCCGACAAATACACAAATCCAAATGCATCTCTAGTTGTTGCTCCAGAATATTCAGAGGTCCATTTTGCAAGATCTCCGTCGAGGGTCACTTGTGGATGAGTGTAGCCCGAGGAGCCGCTTTTGGAGACCGTGAGTGTGTAAACTTGCTGACCTGTGAATTCTCTAAACTTACTTCCGCCATCAGAAGTCGTAGCTGCATAACTGTGCTTGCCATCATCCATTTCTTTTTCACCATCTGCAAACAGCCCAACAAAGGCTTGAACCCGGATACCCTCGATTTCAGAAGAGGCATCAGTGCCGCTTGATCCTTCGTCGGTTGAGACATAGGGGGTGAATTGGACTCCGCCGTCAAGGGCTTGGCGAGTGAGATGCCTGGGATTAATATCTAAATCAACTTCATTGCCGTTTGATGATGTTGCATGAATGGTGTATGTCTTTATTATACTCCCGTCATAATCTTCAGTATTACCGTCAAAGAAATCATCGAATGGAACATTGAATCGTTTTAAATCATTAGCCATGTCTCCAGATCCTTCCCAAAGAATTTCGCCATTTGATTGAATATTGAGCTCAACCGATTTGAAACTCCCTCTAATTGCAAAATCCAATTCATCATTGTCCTCGTCGACTATCACATCAGTAACAGCAATGTTTGCATTGGTTGGGAAGAGCATAACAACAGCGTATGGACCACTTGCGATAAGTAAGGCAACACCAATGCTTGCATACAACTTAGGCTTGTTCAGTCCACCACGCATGCGGTCTGCTTGCACAATTGCTCCGATTCCAAGAACCAGAACAACACTGAC
>Ga0206677_10001730_pt1 | contig 19972 bp, 26 predicted proteins | sample M130m12015metaG_FD_155475 | JGI IMG/M metagenome (GOLD analysis project Ga0206677, IMG submission 155475) | Ammonia-oxidizing marine archaeal communities from Monterey Bay, California, United States - M1 30m 12015 | ecosystem: Environmental > Aquatic > Marine > Intertidal zone | place: USA...
GAAAGGTTCACATACCGTGCGTCTGATTGTGTCTGCGTCAGGTGATCTGCTAGAACAAACGTGCCGTAGCCTACGATCTCAACAATGTCGTTTACCGTGGTTCCACTTGCAAATACTACTGAGGTTCCTGATGTAGCGGTTACGTCTGTGCCGACCAACTGCTTCACGCCGTTCAAAAATATGTCCACAAATCCAGAGTCATATGTGGCAGCAAATACTGTCTGACCCGCAGTAGCTGTATAGCTGTAGCGATTTGTAGTGCCGTTGACTGAAGAACCTGCATTCGTCCAACCGTTAGCGGAGTACACTTTCATAGCACCCGCTGTAGAGTCAAAATACAATGCACCAACAATCAGGGCATCACCATCATTGTCCAGTGAGGGAGCCGAAGACTTAGCACCTAAGTAGCGGTCATCGAAGCTATCTAATGAAGCCGCCGCAGAAGTGGCTGAACTTGCAGCCGCTGTTGCTGAGTTTGATGCATTTGTTTCGCTTGTAGCAGCATTTGATTCTGAGGTTGCAGCATTGGAAGCTGAAGTAGCCGCCGCTGTGGCTGAACCAAGAATATTATCTGCATAAGATTTGTTTACAGCATGGTCATTGGCAGTTGGGGTAGCCAAGCCCGTGATGTTGTTGGAGCCCATTGCTAGGTTACCAGACATACTATCGCCTGCTTTAGTTACCTGTAGAGCATCCTGCTGGTCTACATAAGCCTTGCTAGAAACATCTTGTGCTGCTGTTGGATCGCCTACACCAGTAATCTTGTTTGTGGACATGGCGATTGCACCTGTCATGGTGCCGCCAGCTAGTGGTAACTTAGTCGCAATGCTGTTTGTAATTGTTGTAGCAAAGTCTGGGTCATCGCCCAGCGCAGCCGCTAGTTCATTTAGTGTGTCCAGTGTACCCGGAGCACTATCAACTAGATTAGCTACAGCGTTATCAACGTCTACCTTACGTGCCGCATCATTGGCATTTGTTGGTGCAGACAGGTTAGTGATAGTAGCTGACGTACCAGCGTTCATGTTCAACGTGCCATCAATCGTGACGTTGTTGAACGTAGATGTACCACTAGAGGTTACATTACCTGTGAGGTTGCCTGTTACCGCACCTGTCACTGGTCCTGTATGAGTACCAGAGGTGTTACCTGTGACATTGCCCGTTACTGGGCCTACGAGGCTTGTGCCTGTGATTGTAGTACCTGTGATAGTAGAGGCGGAATTTGCACCAATAGTGGCTCCATCGATAGATCCACCATTTATATCAGCAGACGCTAATGTAGCCTGTCCTGTGGTAGATATTGTAGAGAAGCTACCCGCCGCTGCCGTACTAGCACCAATAACAGCACCATCAATAGCACCACCATCTATGTTCACTGAATTCAGTGTTGCTAGACCTGTGGATTGAAGAGTTGTGAACTTACCTGTGCTGTGTGAGTTTGCACCTACTGTAGCACCATCGATAGAACCGCCATTTATATCTGCCGTGGCTGCTGCTAAGGATGTTGTAGCTTCTAGCGTAGTAAATACACCAGCCGCCGCATTGGTAATGCCAATAGTAGTGCTATCCAGAGCACCGGAAGCAACATCAATAGAGTTGATCGTCGTAGTGCCTGTGGTAAAGTCTGCGTTGGCTGCAATAGTAACCGCCCCGCCTAAATATGTTGTGCTGGCTACATTAAGAGTTCCGTCAATATCGGCATTTCTATGCAGGAATAAATCTCTCCACCTCTTAGTGGAGCTTCCTAGATCATCTGTGTTGTTTGCGTGAGGCCTAAAATCACCATTAGTATCGATGAATCTATTTTCTAGCCATACAGCCGCACCAGAAGCAGCATACATACACACAAAATAACGATCATCATTGACGAAGTACCAAGCAGACCCAACAGCATAACCATCCGCAGTATCATCACCAGCCCCCGGCACACGAGTAGCTGCAAAGTTATTACGCCCGCCTAAGCCACCGTTAATGGCGGGAAGGTATCCTGATACAGAAGTAGATAATTCAATCTTAGGAGCGTTTCCTGTGGTGCCATCGTGTGAGTGCCCAGAAGAAAGGTTAAAAGCCGCTGCAAGCTGGTTAAATTCCGCCGTTAATGGCGGAGCTGTGATGTTCTCACCGTTAATAATGCTTGCTGTGGACTGTCTGGTATATCCAGCCATTATCGTCTCCCTGATTGCGTATACTCAAGAACAATCCCTTGAATGCTGTGAGGTTCAAAGTTGCCTGTCGTAACGTAAGTAATTCGTGCTGAGAATCCGCTGCCCTCTACGGCAGTGCTAAGTATTGGTTTGTCAGACCCACCGTATAGTAGCCCTGAACCATTATAGGTTGTGTTAGTGCCTCTATAGACAACAGGACGCCCTGTGATCTGTTCAATGAATGACTGTGGGTTTGCTGTATCTGCGGCGAACCAATCGTAAGTGACGCCTAAGAATATTTCCAAGTTGCCTTCAGCACGTATAAAAGTGTTTACTCGGCGTAGGTTTTTTCTGACTTCGGTGTCGCCAAAATCAAAGAATGGAGTGGAGTAGACTGCGGTGATGTCATTTCCACCAAACTGAGTGCCTTTTTCTTGTTGGTACACTTTACCATCATAGTCGCCGTGTAGGACAATCTCCTGCCCATTCACGTAGTCAGATGCAGCGCAGTTTGCCCTTATACCTAATAGTTCACCGAACTCCCAGCCAAGCTGTTGATCAGAAGTACGAAGACCACCAATTAGGCCAAACCCTTCTGTCACTGTTGTAGTTGCGCCCGATAGAAAATATCTGAGCTGCCCTTTGCTACGAACCACAACAGAAACTAAGTCACTAAGATCATATAGGGATGGAAGCGTCTGCACCAAAGTCTGAATAGACTTAGAAATAGTTTCGATCTCTACATCCCCAATACGGGAAGTCCCAGAAACCGGGCGCAATCCATCAGGAGCTAAGAATGCTAGGTCGCCACCTATTTCAACAACCGAGTCTCGTGCCACACAACCCACGTTTGCTGTTACAGGCTCTACGAGAAATACCAGATCGTTATCTGGTACGATCTTTTTAATTTCGTTTGTACCAAATATAAATAAGTCAGTACGGAATGGAGCCATCTGAACAAGATCAAACCCAACTCGAATTACAGAAGAGTTAGTAGCCGGGTCAAAGTTCGTCTCGTTACGTGTATCCGAGTAAGCTACCTGTGAGGCGTTTGTCTGATCGCCGCCAAGAAATAAATACCCCTCGAAGGCTTTTACCAGCTCTGGCCTAGCTGGTACGTTGGTTCCGCCCGGGGAAGATGCACCGCCACTATTAGTTGGGCTTAGTTCTTTCCAGTTTGTCCCATCGTACACAACTGCGTTGTTAATTCCGTCCACAAAGCAGACTTTAGAACCGCCGCCAAAGTTGAACTTAGCTGACCGTATACGTTTAATTGTCAGGCTATCGTTGCTTGTTACAGTATTTCTTGTAACCCCGGTGGCATATTTAGACCAACCAACTCCGCCTACAAACCGATAGAAGTTGTATTCTCTGTTATCTATGACAACAACTGATCCAACAGCAGCAGCAGTGTTTAAGGTTATCGCATTCCCGTTTCTAACATATGCAGAGGAAGCTAATACCGAACCATCCACTGATACAGAAAAGTTGGCTGTGTTTGTAATTGTAAGAGCTCTACCGTTATCGTCGTTAAAGCTAAAAACGCTGCGAGTAGATCCTGCTACAGTGTACGTGTAAACTCGATCTTTTCGGGCGGCTATAATCTCTGTAGACAGAGTGGCATCGTTGTAGAATATCTCTAAACCAAGTACCGGGCCCTCGGCGTCATCACCGCCTACAATAGGGTTAGGGCCGTAATCCTCGTATCCCTCTAGGCGTCTGTATCCGCCAAATAAGCTAGTCTCATAATTAACAAGCCGGGTGGCTGCCCCGGGCTTTTCATCACTTAATAGCAGATGGTTCTGCGTAGCGTCTAGGCCGCCTCTACAGACCGCCTTAAATGATTGAATATTATCAGCCATTAAAAACTTACTCTGGTGTCTCTGATACTTTCGTACTTGTTGATCAGTACGGATTGCATGTCTTTGATGCCTTGGAGAAACTGAGCCATAGCTACGTTAGCCTGTTCAGTATTGTCCCGGAACATATACAGATAGTACAAAGCACCATCTATTAAGATGTGATCATAAATAGTAGGCACACGGGTCTGATCACTGGCGGCATCAAGCGCTGCGTGAGTCAGAAAATATTGAAACGTAATGGTGTAGGTTTTATCGGGGGAAGGCGTTACGCCATAGCCATTACCATGTGATGGAAATACAAACTCAGGTTTACCTCTGCCAGAGGCACCAGCGTCCGCATCTAAGTGGCGATACTTTTGATACCATACGTCTCGGGATATAAACTTGAGCGGTCGATTGGTTGTGCCTAGAGAGTCATCTCCAACTAGCTGAAATGAGTTGTGCTCTGCTGTCTTAAAAAAGGTAGGCCAGCTATACTCTTCCACACCTATACTTAATGTTTGAGAATGCTGTGCAGCATTGAAAGGCCACTCGAACTCTGCCGAGTTTATTCTGGCTATAGAAGAACGAATGGCGTCCTTAGCTAATGCCTGAACGCCCCGTGTACTGCCAAAGTCAGCCTCTGCTATCTCCACCTCATTAAGGCGGCGCAGCAAAGTATTTGTAAGATCTATGAATGTACTAGGCATATGCTACCCTAATCAAAGTGTAGTGGGGGACAACTAAGCCCCCCACCATATGTTGCTATGCAGCGTTATATACTGCGGTCATGATAGCTTCAGGACGCAAGATTTTGCGCCCATAGAGCTGCATGCCCCGGACCTGATCACTAAATGTGGTAGGTGAACGGAATGTTTCCGTTTTTGCCAACTGCTGTGCAGATGCGATAGATGAGTCATGTCCAGCAACAATCACACCGAAGTTCGTTTCAGAACCAGCGGCTGCTGTTGTGTCTGGGCCAGTACCCAAGTACGGCAAGTTGTTGGATTTGTAGACACGCAGACCACGGAGTACACCGCTGCCCATGCGACCATTCCGCAACTCATCTCCGCCACCAAAGTCAGCGTTAATGAATTTGGAATCTTCGTCCATCAACATTTCTACAAACACAGGATCTACTACAACCCAGCGACCATCTTGGTCTACGTTTGCTTGGTCCATCTTACGTGCGATACGGTTTAGCAACGCCAAAGGTGAAGTGATGGCTCCTGCGCCACCGCCTGCTGCCATTGGAATTGATGTAACTTCACCAGCTACGCCAAGATCAGATCCACCAAATTCTGTAATATTCAAAGAATTTGCTGCAAGCAATTCATCATTACCTGCGCCTGAGTTGGCTTTGGTGCCGTTAGTATCACCGGAAGCTGAACGACGAGCCCATGAGCCTGCGCCGCCTTTCCAGCCTGACAAGTAACCCAATACTTCTGAGTCAAATGTATCAGCTAGACGATAAGCTGCACGGTCTGTTGCCAGATCCATGAAGTTAACGTGGCTGTGAGCCGCTTCGATATCATCGATTGCAAACTGGAAGTAGTTCGCTTGATCGACAACCATTGTGAAGTCAGCGTCTGCGAGATCTTGAGTAGCCAGAGTTGTACCACGCTCATATGTTGAGACCGTGATTTCAGGCTCCTTAATAATTCTCACACTGTCGCCAAATTGGCTGATCTCACCTGTGTAATCAGTATTAGTGATGTCTTCACAGACGGACGTTTTGCGGAATTCCTTCATCACTTTTTGACTGTAAATTACAGGTGAGAAGTTTCCGTTTGGTAGGTTAGAATACCCACTTGCTTTTGCGAATGCCATTGTATTTCTCCTTGTGAAATGGCGGCCCCGAGGGGCTGGTCAGATCAGAAGAGAGCTATTAAGTGGCAGTAAGGTGCCGAGGGTGCGTATACACTGCCGTATATACGGGCCTCACCTAACTGGTGGACTAATCGTCTATATTCTTCTGGGGATCAAACAAACTAAGTAGCTTACAATAAGGGTTAGTTTGTGTATGTTTGATGCTTTTGTTATACCACCATTCGGTGATTTATGCAACACTTAGTAAGCGTTACCTAGCCGCACCTGAAACATCATAATCGAATTCATTCCGGCGAATAGCTTCAAGAATAGCATCTTCATTCTTTTCGTATTCAGCAGAAGTCATCTTCTCGATTTGACTTTCCTTAAATCGTGGCCTGCTGCCACTAGAAGGAGCTGCGGATGCTGTGCGTCCTACTGAAGAGGCTGCACCCTGATTTTTAGCCGCTTTGGCTACATCAGCTTTAAATAGGTCGATTGCTCGACTTGCAGAATGGGGATCATTTGTATTCTTATACAATGCGTCCCTAACCCATGCAGGCTGCTGTTTAGCCCACTTATGGAATGCTGGGTTTGCACGAATCTTATCAAAATCCTTGTGCATCTGTCGTAAGACGGTTTCAGCTTTGCCTCGGGTGATTTCACCTTCGAGCTTCTTTAAGCCTTTCATCTTATTCTCACCCATCGCCAGTGCTTCTAGTGAACGCTTCTGTGCGATTGTGTCGATGATCGAAGCAACGTCTGGGTATTTCTTGACCCACTCGCCAACCTCTTTTGCAGACTTAGGAAAACGGATCTGCTGTTTAGTTGCAGAAGCAAGTTGCTGCTTCATCTGCTGAACTTCACGATCTTTTTCTGCCATTTGCATTTGCGTATGTCTACGCAGATCACCATACCGTTTAGACCAACTATCATCTTCTGTTGTAGTCTGTTGTGGTTGGGTTGCTTGTACTTCTTCTGAGTACGGTTTTTCTTCCTCACCGACTTCAGATCGGTAAGCACCTTGGTATTTAGCCATAGGGATTTCTCCTTGGGGGCCGAAAAGTAGCCGTCCTAATTTCCTATATGGACGGGGTTTTGCGGGTAGCCCTTCCCACGCAATCTTTTAACGGATGAAGGCAACCTTTGGAGTAGACTTGAATGCGTAGCTAATCATTGTAGCTTCCTCATCCTCATCTTCGTCTAGGACTTCTTCTTCCGTATCCACAGAGGCAACTTCTACGTCATTGCCTTCCGGTGTTTCATATTCCTCTTGTAGCTCTTCTTGCCCTTCTTCGGTCTCACCGTCCTCATACGAAACTTCGGTGTCCTCAGAGCCCTCGCTACCGGGTTCCTCGATGTCATGTAACTGCCCCATCATGTCCATAGACATCAGGCCAGCCTTAGCTTCGACCATCATGTCTTGAATGTGTTTAAGGCCGTGCCAGCGAACAACATCAGCAGGAAGTACATATTCACCCTCAGATAGAAGTGCAGGAACATCGTCCGCCACCTCTTGGTCTAGCGATCCTACGGGAACAGGATTTCCTGTCTCCTCTTCAGTGTCGTAATACGAACCGGGCATCATGCCCTCTTCATCACCACATGATCCGTCACAGTCACCGCCGCAGCCACAAGGCATCCCGCCGTGATATGCTTCCATTACATCGTCGTTTTCCATCGCTTTTTGCACGGCCTCGCCTCTCGCTTGTTCATAATTGCTAAGTTTACCATCGCCATTTAAATCTGCTTTGGCTCGATCTAATCGGAATGCCTCATCTGCCATGTACTGGCCTGAGATAGACATGATGCCTTTTTCACTTTCCGACTTGTCTAGATATCCACCACGGGCAAGTTCAGGTTGTTGACCCTCTCCCGATGTTCCTAATGCCGCAGCAGCAGGAAACAGAGATAAAAGTGGGATTTCTCGCTTGAGGAGCATTTTGAATACTTCCTCTTTGGGCTTATCTAAACCTTGGGCGGTAACATCGATACGGTCTTCTATAAGACGGGCTACTGACTTTAGCTCTGATGCTAGGCCTGTGCTATCCCCTGAACCAAACCAACCCATAGACTGAGCTTCTGCGGGTGAAACACCTAGCTTTTCAGCAGTACGCCTATAAATGTCTGAGAACACTGCATACTCAGTTTGCATGTCTGTCCCGTTGATCATCTGGGACTCAATAGAGTCAGCTATCATATTTGACGGATTTAGGGACAGCGGATCTGCTTTGTATTGGGCCTGAAACTTTGGCTTAATAAATCCTATTGGGATACTTCCCGGAGATACCTCGTTCATAGCGTCTAAAGCACCACGTAACGCATGCGTGTCCACAGTTACGCCATCTAAATTGCCATATACGTTCTCTGCAAATGTATAAGGTTTAGGGTTGGTGTTTGGATCTATTCCCCCGTCATCCACTGCATCTAAAAGCTGCCTATGTAGACCGTCTGCGTCTGCGGGTTTTCCAGAGGATGAAATATCACCTTTACGGTTGATAATCATCCCATAACCTTTTTCGTTTATGTTTGTCCCTGCCTTACCAATTACTTCATCGTAAGGAATTCCTAGATGTTTCTTTGCTAATACAAGAGTTGCATTACGAAGGTTGTCTGCTGTTTTTGTGCGAGGGCTAGTTGCCGCATATGCGTTTGAAAAGTCTTTAAGCCAGCCGTATATTTCTTCTTTTGAAAAACCCATATCTAGAGCTTTGTCTACAATAGGGCCCGTATGATAAAAGTATTGTGCTTCAGTACCTAGCCACGGCTTCATCCGCTCTGCTAAACGATCTGATATAGCCTCAACTTGTTGGCTTACGGGGCGTCCTCTATCTTTCTTAGGCAAAGTTTTATTCGTGCCTTCTGGCTGGCGAGGAACATACACTTCACTCTGTTCAGGTAAAGTTTTTTCATAGCCCTCGGGAGAAAGATCAAATAGAGGGTTTTCACCACTAGGCTGTATTCGGTCTGCAACCTTGAGTTCCATCTGGGCCGCACGAAGATCTAAAACAGAATCTAACTTTGAGGTATCTACTTCAGGCTTTAGACTTATGTTGCCGCCGAGAGATCCCAGAGCGTTTGGATCTACTTCAATTCGCTTGGCTAAATCGTATAGACCCCTAGCTCCCGCCTTGCCTAATTGGTATCCTGCTTTTGATACTGGGAGGGCTTCTGCGATATTGAGGAGCCCCTCACCCACCGCAAGTCCCATTCCAAGTTTGTCATCGTTTCCTTTGGCAATCCTGAAGTCTCGCTTGGCTTCTTGGGTTCCGAATCCTGCACCCGCAGGAGTAAAATCAAGTAAGCCAACACCGCCATTATCCCAAGAAGCATTTTCATTTCCGGTAAACCCTTCAGCTATTTTGTTAGCCTCGTAGCTATCTAAGCCCGTTACGTTACCAACCGCATCGCTAATTTTAGAGTAAAGTCCGTCTCCCTCGACGTTGCCACTTATAAAGTCAGAAATGGCATACTTGGTTTTTTCTCGCCATGTTGGGTTGTAGTAAGATATCTCTGCTGTATTTTCATCTTCCGGGAACGGTAATCCGCTATCTTTGGACCAGTAGCCTTCATCTAAAAGAGCTGGGTTAAACATATTGTCACTACGCCACTGAGCGTATTTATCAGCTTCTTCCGTAGACTCAAATACAGGTAACTTCTCACCTGAGTAGGGATCTACGTTACCGTTGTTCTTGTACCAATCAAGTATGTAATCTCTATCATACTCAGATCCAGTTTCTGGGTCTATTGTAGGCATGGCCATAAAGCCTTCGCCCATAGGAATAGTCTCAGTCACTTCAGAGTATTTTTCACCATTCTCCCCACTAAATACGGGCTTACCAAAAACAGTAATGCCTTGATCAACTAAGTAAGAATTTTCTTCGGTTGCCATACTACTCGGACCCCTTATTAACTTCGTCACGAAGTGTATTGAAACGCCGGAGCTCAGATATGGCACCTTGTATTTCTAATACTCTGTGGTGTTCTTTGGTGCCTTCTAGCTGCTTGTGATATTGAGCTATTCGGGCAGCAACATATTCCTGTAATAGGTCCATGTTATTTCGGTCATTCACTAGAATGAGCAACCTTCGGTAAAACAGTTTATCCATTTATTGCGCTGGGCCCTGTGGGGGTGCATTAGGTGGCGGATTGCCACCATTGTCTCCGCCGCCAGCTCCAGTGAATCCCGGTGCTCCCGGTTCTGGCGCATTACCCGGTACTGCCTGACCACCACCATTATTAGTAGGATCAGGAGCCTGTGGGGCCTGTTGAGGTGCTGGTTCTGGCTGCGGCATGATTGCCGCCATATCAGCCATAAGTTTAGCTTGTAGAGCCGCTTCTCTAGGGTCATTTAGGATGTAATCTTCATCCAGATCCATAGACGCTGCAATTTCACGCAAGACATAATCAAACTTAACAAATGGAGCCATAGAGGGGTTAGCTGCTAACTGCATAAACTGAATAAGTCTCTGAGACCTAATCTCATTACGCATGAGGCTTTCTGTGCCCCGAGCTACAACATCGAGGTCGCCCTTAATGTCTTCGCTGTAGTTGAACTGCATGTTAAATGCGAACAATGCACGGCCTAGCGGTGCCAATAGATAATCATCTACATTCTTGACCACTGATTTAATGTTCTGGGCTGCCGCACCCATCAACATGGACATACCAGAGGCGGTTCTACCTACTCCAGTAACGCCTGTAGAACCGTGTGCAAATGAGGGCATGCCAGTGCTTTCATCAGCGAGCTGACGGGCCTTGTCGAACATCATAATCAATTCTTGCGAGACGTTCTTAAATGATGTGGAAAAGATGGCCTGTCCCGGGGCCCCTGCACTTCTTCGGAAAATTTTGCCGGGGTAAATCTCTAGATCCTGTCCCGGAACCAAGTTCGTTTCATCAATCTCAACCAAAAGGTTCCCAGATAGGGCTGCGTTATCTACAGCCATCCGCATAAACCCATTCATCAACAACTGAGTGTCAGTCATGTTCTCCGCTACGCCGATTCCGAAGAATCCGTAGGGATTAATTTCATATGGCACTGAAGAAAACGGAATACGGTTAGGAGTGAACGGATTCATCACCAAGCGCAGGATCTGACCGTTGCATATCCATGCATTAATCTGTATTTCCGCACGATCTTCTAATTCTTCTGGAATATCTAAGTCTGCTGCTTCCGCAGTATCCTTATCTACGACTCCCCAATATTCTAACACCTCGTAACGCTCGATATCGCTCTGAGTGTTGTTATCTTCGAGTATTTCTTCCCAGTAATGCTGAGAATAATCAGCTCCGTATTCAATCGCCAACTCAATGCTTTCTTCTCGAAAGAATGGGCGATTTTTAAGCGTACGGATTTGCGTACGGCTCATCCTGTGGCGCTGCACTATATATTCAGCGTCATGCATGCTCCTAGCGTCCGGGTCTGGGTATAAATCCCATATAGATACGGACTCTATCTTAGGAATTGTTTTGTACTGAGGGGAATATTTCCCATCGTCATCCCAAGACGGATATTCTTTATCAAACGCAAATGGCCCCTTGATAATTCCTGTACCAAATAGCGCACATTCAAATGCTACTGAACGTAAGTGCTTATCTGCGTCAGTTTCCTCTAGCTGACTATGAATCAGCTTTTCCATATTCTGTGCAGCTTTCTTAGCTGGCTCAAAGGTTGCCGAAGTGGGAGTGTTACCACCACCTTCTTGTAAGGCGTCCTGTACGGGATCTAGCTTGTCCTTAAATACACCCGCAGTTTCGAGTAATTCAGGGCGGGCTGCGATTGGACGTAATGGTGTTTTACCATCTGGACCCTTGGGTTCTTTTGCCTCAAAGTTAAGAGCATCAGCAACTCCTACTGGGTTACGGGACGCTTCAATACCGAGCGGGAACTTAGATCCAGCGAATAAAACGTCTGTGACCTGTGCGTAAGCAGCCAACACTTTGGTCTTAGTGATCTTAATGAATGCTTGAGATTTCTCAGTCTCTGTGAACTGTACTTCAGGACCATATAGTCCTCTATAATTCCTGTAAGCAGTAAGCCATCTATCTTCATCAGGCTCACGCCGGGTTTTAGAACGATGGTAGTGATCCTGTACGTGGGCCACTAGGCCGGAGAATTCAATATTCTCCTGTTCTACATCTCCGTCTTCCTCCAGTGCAATAATCTTATTTTCATCCGTAGGAGTGTCGGGAGCGAGGTCTTCTGGTAGGGACATTAGGGCCATATTAGTATCCAAATATTGAATCAGAGGGTTGCCATCTAGTCATTGGTTTTTGCATAAAATCAAATGGACTAAAGGCTTGAGGGCGACTCATGACGCCGTAGCGTATGGAGTCATATGTGTGGTCTGATGTGTATCTTACATCGATGTCATCTGTGCCTTTTGGGCAGGATGGAATTGTAGGTAAATCAGCGATTATCTGTCGGCAGTTGTTGAAAAATACGATGCCGGGTGTGTCAGTCTCTTCGTCTATCTTGAGACGTTCATGTAATCTGTTTTTTCCTGCTACACGGGCTCCGGCGCTTCTGTCTGAAGGACGCCACTTACATCCTTCTGCAATCATCTCTTCAGCTATGCTGGGGCCTATCTGGCCTCGGTTGTGCCAACAAGAACTATCGAGGATTCCGTACTGTAGGTTATCACCCACTTCAGCACTTAGTATGGCTTTAGCTAAATCCCTACCAGTGTGTTTACTGAGGTACAGTTCACGGTATACATAAAGTGTTTCGTAACTGGGGTCAATAGCATACCAATGAACTGCTGAATAAGAACTGTATCCAAAATCGCACGATCTAAACTTACGCCACTCAGAAGGAATCTCAAATGGTTCGCATACGTGGAGATTAGGATTAAACTCTGAAAACGCAGCGCCTTCCGCTATACTCCAATCACCTTCGAGCAACTGTCTACGCTGCATCTCCGGTAGGGACAGCAAGTTAGCCTCGTACTGACCACCTTCCATTAAGTATGGATTGTCTGACAGTTTAGCCGGAATGAACTTTCTCTTAAATAGAGGTTGTCCCGCCTTTTCGTGGCTATCTGGGTATCTAAGCACTTCTCCCGATTCAATGTCGGTAGCGTCAAATGTCTGACCCGCTGGGGCCGGATCAATAAAGGTCTTCTTAACCCATTGGTGGCCCGGGCCGCCCGGGTTGCTTGTTGCCCGCATGTAGATGGGGAGATCAGGATCAGTTGTACGAAGCCGTGAACGTAAATATTGCCAGCTAAAACTTGTGGCGTACTGTGTGAGTTCGTCTACTCCTATGTAACTAAATGACTGACCCTGATACCTGAGAACGTCTTCATCTCTTTCGAGATAAGTCATCCATAATCTAGCTCCTGAAGGGAACGTCCATTGGCTCTTCTTCTCCGCCCATTTCGCTCCCGGGTACGCTTTCGGATATAGCTCTTGGCTTTTCCATTGAAGCTCCCGCAGTTCGTCGTTTGTGCGGCGAAGGATGAGTCCGCTGAATGCAGGATTTGAAAAATAGCGCATGGGATCTGCGAGTAACGAGTAGCTTTTGCCACCCCCGGCACTGCCGCCGAATAACACTTCTCTTTCCGGTGCTGCAAGAAATTCTGTCTGCGGCCCGGGATTGGGTTTGAATACGACTTCCCGTTCTGTCGGGGTGGCTTCAAAGTCTAGTTCCTCAGTGATTCCGGTAACAGGTGAAACAAGCCCAGCGCTAGGTTCTTCTTTATCCTTTAAACGCTTTTCCGTCATAGTCATCACACGCTTGGCGTCTGATATCTTGCGTTTAAGTCTAGCCTTTTCCTTTTCAGGTGCGGTCTTAGGCTTTCGCTTTCTATTAGCTTTGGCTAGAGATTTCTGCCGTTTGCTTTCGTCACCCTTAATCCTACGCCATATATTGCTTAGGCCTTGGTGCGATAGCTTCTTCCCAGTTTGCTCAGATACCCAGTTAGACGCCTCTCTAAGCGAGTGCCCATTCTCTAGGTATTCAAAAGCCTTCGTTAATACTCTTACGACTTCTTCGTCAGGGAGTAGGATTAACGGATCGTCTTCTGAGGCTTTATATCCATACGGAATCTTAGCCGTAGGGTTGGGCCTAGTCTTCTGTTCCCAGCTCATCAGTATCTATCTTTTTAGGGGGCAAGATGAACATACCATTGGTTGGTCCTGTCACCTCGACTTGCTCCTTCTTCACCAGACCAGTGCGGTCTAGGATTTCACGAGCTGCTGCAACTGAGTTCCGAGCGCCCATAGCACTTGGATCATCTAATACCCCTATAATACCAAAAGCCGCCTTGGGTGCGTTCATAGCAAGAACCATCGACGCTCTTTCAGTAATCTGTTCTCTTAGTGACGATACCACCTCATGTATCTTTGTCGTGTCGGAATATCCGGCAATCCGCATTGCTTCTCTAATATTCCCTCTAGCGTCTGTAACTAGAGCATCGAGAAACAGCTCTTGCTTCTCGGTCAATTTCTTTTCTTTCACCAGTGGTGTCATCCGATTGTCCTCATATAAACGAAGCAGGCTCCTATTGTTGCTGTGAACACTATCCACCAGATTCGCTCGAAGAATTGGAGCTTGTGACCTCGTGTTGCAGTCAGCTCATCCAGTTTCTGGATACGGTCCCACATCATCTTTTGCTGATCATCAATATTGTCCATCCGCTTAAAAACGGTAATCATTCGCTCCTCCATCCGGGCGAGTGTTACGACTGCGTTTGAAAGTGCGTCCAATTTGTCCTCAATTCGTGTGAGGCGATCATCGCTCATGATTTCTTCCTTTTCGGTTTCCAATTTACCTTCTTGGAAGAAGTTTTTTTCTTGGTAGCAGCTTTTCCTGCTTTAGATTTGCATTGAGCCATCGTAGGCCTACACGCAGGATAAGAGCCGCCGCTCTTCTTTGACTTACGGCCACAAGGACCGCCTGTCTTACAGTTTACCCAACCCTTGCCACCATTCTGGCTAAACCACTTCTTTAGGCCGCCGCTGGATTTACTTTTTTTTGCTGCCACTTTTCTTACCGCCTATCTTATAGTTCTTTGCACCGACTTTGCGGCACTTAACCATGTGACCACTACGGTAAGCTGAGTTTTGCGGCATCGCTCTTGCTACCTTCTTGTAGCAGGCGTCCTTTTTAGTCTTTTTCTTAGCAGCCATTACTTTCTCCTCGACTTCTTGCCGGAGCATTTCCACTTCTTACGAGATAGACGTAACGGGCTGTTGGGATCTTTAGCTGCCGCAGGATGCTTCTTCATCTGACCAGCAGATCTGGCACAGTAGGAGTCACCCTTCTTAGTGCCGGGTGCTATCTTGTACCCCTTGGCACCATATTTCACGGTCTTCTTGCGCCCTGTCTTAGGATTCTTGACCGTCTTGGAAAATTTCTTATCGCCTTTAGCCATTATGCCACCACAAAATCTACGATCTGACCGTCAGGCATTCTCAGCTTATTTGGGTCAGGATTATACGCATACCGCTGATCAACTAACTTCAAGTTTTCAACGGGAGTATGCTCATCTATTGGCTCTACTGATCCAGCGTGGCCAGCCCGTGCCTTCTTCTCAACCTCTTCACCTCTACCACTCTCAAAGATCACATTCACATGAGTTTGGAACGGCATGCTGGGCAGGGGGAAATGACTTATGAGAGTTTCACCGGCCACTTGTTACCCATGCCCACCAAAGTAGCCCAGCGCATCCACCAACAACTAGTACAACCACTATGCCCCACTGGAATACTTCCATTAAGAATGCTCGTGCCTTGGCTTGCTCTTCAGCCTCTTCCCGCTTACGGACACGCTCTTGGGCCTGAAACTTTACCCAATCATCGTAGAGGCCCGGACGCCCATATAGGCGCATGTGGGACTCGATTTCCTTGCGGGCTTGCTTGAGCTTGTCGAGTTCTAGGAACTCCTCGAAGCTGTTTTCATCTTTGCCCATAGCGGCAGAGAATAAGCTCTTCTTCTTTCGGTCACCTTGTGCCTTCAGGGTCTCTTCCGCAGTCAGGATTGCCCCCAACTGCTTGCCCATAGATCCTATCTCTCGACCATGCCCAATCAGGGTTTTAACCTGTGAAATTGCGGCATTGGCGGCTCCTACAACCGCCAGAGTTTCTGCTATCAAAGCCGTTCCCCCCGAACCGCTATTAGTCGCCGTATACCCTTTGTCTCAACTCGCCCCGGGTTACCCCCATGTCTTTGAGTTGTTTGTCAGTCATACTCTGAAGGACAAAATAGGCAGCTCTACGTTCTTGTGTTCGAGCTATGGCTTTAATGATTTTCTTGAACATAATTATCTCCATTGCTAATGCTCTATGGAGTTAATTATATCACACCCTGTTAGGTGTTACTTCGGACAATACGGTATACCCGTTATGTGTTCTCGCCATCCATCTTCACAGGGAAGCATGAACCTACAGCAAAGATCTTTTTATCAGTAGCAGCCTTTAGCTGCTTATCGAGTGCTCTCTTACAATCGCTTTCAGTCGCCGTAATGATAGGGCGTACTGCGTATCTGCAATCCACCGCTAACGGGCCCATGCACATCAAAGCAACTGCAACAAAGTAGGTCACGAGCTCTTGTATTTTTTCTTGCTAACCATTTCACGATCTTTGCGCTTCTTGGGTGCGCCCATCTTATTGGACATTAAACCACCGTTGTATGCTTTAACACTCGCACCACAGTTGGCCTTTTCAACTTTCATCTTCTTCATCGGTTATTCTCCATTAAACGTAGGGCTAGATTGATATCTTCCCTCACATCCTGCGGATCTTCTTGAATGCTGGGTGAGGACGCATCATCTGAATGATAGTAGTCTGAGTAACCTCGGAACTCCTCTGCATCGTGCCTAGAAGTTATGAGACCCTCTTCGATTAGGTATTGTCGAGTTTTCTTGAGACTTAGGCGAATACCTGTGTTTGCCTCAATGGCCGCTCTAACGTAGTACAAATTAACTGGGGATGACATTTTTCAGCCTTAGATAAAGCATCTTGTCACTAACTGTTATACCATATAGGGAATAGTTAGGTCAACAAGGTAGTGTTGATGCAACAACATGGGTTGCCATCAACTAAATTACGTGCTATAACTTATTTGGCTGCGGAGCGGACAAATACCTATAACACTATATTAATACGGGGCGGTCGATGTGGCTGCCCTTTTGCATTTCTAGCCACCGTAACACGGCTGCAACCTCTTCTATGTTGCCATCGTTCTTTATACGGTTAGCCTTACTCGATATGATAGCTACATTGTCCTTAACGTAGCCTTGATTAGGATCTAGTCGGTCTAATGAGGGGCTACGGTCACACCCACCCCTGCCTTCGTACAACCAATCTAGCTCTATGCCTAAAACAGGGCATGTAAGTGGGAATGGTGTAAGATCTTGAAGCTCAACAGTGAATTCAATGTCCGTATCCTTGCATCTGGTCTTAGCAGCCTGCAAGTTAGCACTCATACGCTTACGAACTAGGTAATCCATTATATCGACCTTCGACAAATGCTCTAAATCATCTTCAGTCCACATCAGGAAGATCTCCATCAAACAGATCTTCGGCTGCTGATAAACTATCTTCCATTTGCCCGGCTGCATTTCGCATCTTCTCCGCAGATCGGGCCATTTCATGCGCTATGGAGTACAGGGATCGGTACATATTAACCCCAAACTCCCTATGAGTCTCGATAACAGTCTCGACCACAGCCTCAAGAGGAATGCTGGTCTCAATAGGGTCATCATCTTCACCTAAAAACATCAATGTCTGAAGATTGCAGGCCCCGTCATCATCCATCTCAATGTCATTCTCAACATAAAGCTGTAACGGTATTGTAGTGTCTACGCCATTCTGATCCATAAGTACCTCTGGTGCTGGCGCATGTCGAGTTTTAACCCGAGATTAGACGAACTATAGACCTATTCCCACATATAGGTCAACAGCTAAGTGTTAATACTACCATTAGATCGGTGCGCTTTACATATACAGCCTGCATTAACCAAATATAGGCAGTCTGACTTTGACAGTTTCATAGGCCGAGGCTCTTTACGGTCCCAAATTCCCAATCTCGGGTAGGGTTTGTATACGCTAACGCACCCACCGGGGGTGGCACTCGCCGGGCCTCGCTATAGAGCTGAACAGGCCAATTAAAGCCCTTATTTATATGGATATTTGATCGGATCCAATAAACCGTGGCCGTTTTGGTTATCGGTTCTGGTATCTGTTAGTTATCGGGCCGGATAACAGCCGGGAATAACCACAACCGGGTGATCGGCGGGCGGATCGATCCCGGGCCGAGCGGGCCTTGATAAACGCACACGCCCGGAGCGGAGCGGGCTGTGGTGCACCATATCCCCTGCAATCTGAACCGGATCCCCGGCGCTGTGATCTCGATCTCTTCCCGGCCATTAACTCAGAGGCGATAAGATCCACAACAGAGCGCCACAAACGCCCTCTGATAGGTCAACACCAAGCAGCACACCAAGACAAGCATCACAGCGGGCTCTCTGCGGCTCTCCGGGGCATTTACTCGGTTTGTATTCGGTGCGCTCGTTCAGGCAATAAAAAAGGCCCGGCGATCAACCGGGCCTCGTTCTGTCATTTGTGCGGGGCGTTTAGCTGTGCGTGTAACCGTCCGCCTCGATCGCCAGCCACATGCCGGGAACCTGAACCACCACCGCATCATCCATGCCGAATGTGCTTTTCACATCTCGGCGGAAATCACGATAAGATCCGGTCAAACCGGGGCGGCTGCCGTTGCTCTCATGCCAGCGCTGCCAGACCGCATAAACGGCCCGGCGCTGCGCTTTAGTCAATGCTGCCCTGCTCATTATGCCGGGCCCATTGCTTCGAGCATCTCACGCAGCTCTGAGGGCGTCAGGCCTAGATCGGCGGCGGTTGTGCTCAAGGGTTCGCCCAGATCGATCCGGCGCTGCGCCTCGATCAATTCGGCCCGCATGCTGTGCGCTGCTTTCACTACATCAAACATCGGCCACGATCTCCCGATACTCGGCATTGAAAGCCTCAACAGCCTCTTGCCGCTCCTGATCGGTAGGGCCCGGAATATCGGCCAATGTCTTAGCCTCTTCCTCTTCGCCGTAGCCGAGCTGGTGCAAGATCGCTGCAACGGCTTCTCGATCAATGGTGTCACCATCAAACGGTATATCGTTGCGGCAGCTCACCAGTTTGCAGGCGGTGCGTAGGACGCCCCGAGGGACGCCCATGCTGTAGATGCCATTGGGGCCGTAAAACATGCCGCAATAGGTCACGAATGCGTTTAGCTCGTTTGCTTTAACTTTCCGCATCTTACCAGCTCGCCTGATAATGAACGCTGCGCCATTGCGCCATTGCTCCGCTCGGATGCTTTGGCGATTTGTCCAGCCACTTAGCAGCCGCCAAGATCTGATTGGCGTACTGCTCGGCATCGGCCCGGTGATCGTCCCAGAATGCAGAATTGCCAAAAAAGGGCCCGCCGCAATCCTCATTAGATGGCAGGGCGTCCTCAGTCAGGGCCCCGGCGATCTTTTCCAGATCTTCCCCGGTGAGATCGATCCGCTGGCATTCGTCCACACCATCGGCGAAGGTCTTCACGATGTATTCGTGCAGCGGTGCGAACTTGCGCCAATAGCCCAGATCGTGCTGGGTGCTGCTAACGTGCTCACCGTCAGCATCTAGAGGCTTGCCCAGTGTACGGGCCTCTGAAGGGCTGGGGCGTTCTTTCCCGGCCTCATATTCATTCTGCAACGTGTCATAGTCTGGCACGTAATACTTTTCGCCTGATAGGTACATATCTAAACCCATGATCTTATCCCCCCTTACGCTGCAATTGAGCCAGCAGCCCGAGCGGCTGCGGCATACTGTGAAATGGTCTTATCGGCGGTGAAATACATATCCCGCTCGATCCCGATCCCCAGCGGCCCCTTGATGGCCTCCAGCTCTGTGATCGATACGCTGCCCAGCTCCGGGGAACCCATGCCCAGATCACATAGGCCAAAAGCAATATCGCCCTCGATCTCGGTCAACAGCCAAGTTGCAGCCCCGGCGGGGTTAAACAATTTGACCACCGGGCGGTGATCGTCTTCGCCTTCGATCTCAGTCTTGCGGGCGTTTGCTTCCAGCTTCGTGCGGATTTCTTTAGTCAGTAGTTTCATGGTCGTTTCTCCAATTTGTGGCTTGTCTCATCAGTGCCGGGCCGCATCGTGCGGAGCCTTCCC
>Ga0206677_10001734_pt1 | contig 19962 bp, 27 predicted proteins | sample M130m12015metaG_FD_155475 | JGI IMG/M metagenome (GOLD analysis project Ga0206677, IMG submission 155475) | Ammonia-oxidizing marine archaeal communities from Monterey Bay, California, United States - M1 30m 12015 | ecosystem: Environmental > Aquatic > Marine > Intertidal zone | place: USA...
TATAAAAGCCTTTGAAAATAAGTATAATAAGTTTCTTAAAGATATGCCTGAAGGTGCACGTGTAGAGTTATTTATAGGTGTACAAGATGGTAAAGGCAGTAACCCACAGTTAGCAAGGGTACATGCTATGATTAGAGAGATAGCTAATGAAATAGGTTATACATTTGAAGAAGCAAAATTACAAGTTAAGCGTAAAGCAGGCCTGTGTTTTGTTAAAAACAATGTAGAGCACTGTAAATCCTTTGGTAAGTGTGATAAAGAAGAACTAAATCTTGCTATTCAAGCTTGTATTGAAATAGGAGATTTTAGTGGTATGCAATTAAGATGATTTCATTTCATCTAGCTTTTCAGCTAGTTTTTGTAGCATCTCAGTTGGGTTGTTACTCTCTTCTTTAAGATCAGTTACAACTTTAGCAAAGTCCTCTTCTGTTACTTTAAGATCCTCATACTGTTCAAGTCCTTGCTCTTTTGCAAAAGCCTTGAATATATTAATGATAGAATATAAAGTATATAGTTCACTCTCAATTGGAGTAAACTTTCTATTTTTGAGCTTGGCTTTTTCAGGCTCCATAATAGTTTCATTAAAGTCTTGTATAAGTAAACCAAACTGGCTGGCATCTGGGTAGAACTCAATAAGGTATCTGCCATATATTGCTTGTAGTCCTGATATAAAAGCAGGATTAATATTTGCTACTAAATTTTTAGTAGTATCATAAGTGATAAATTGTTTGTTTTCAGCCATAGTAACATTATTAATTAATCAAAGATACAAAAAAGAAATAGAATATGAACCAGAACTTAATAGAAATTGACATAGAGCAATTAAGAAATGATGTCAATAATAAATTAGAAGATTCAGGATGGGCACCTATGCTCTCACCATTTATAAATGGACTTGAGTTTGATATGATCATGAATAAACTAGTAGAATGTGTAAATGCAGAGAAAAGATTTACACCAAGATTTAAAGATATATTTAATGCATTCTTAGAATGTCCATATGATGAACTTAAGTGTATAATCATAGGCCAAGATCCATATCCTCAGCTTGGAGTTGCGGATGGTATAGCTTTTAGCTGTAGCAGAAAAGGTAAAGCAGAAAAGTCTTTACAATATATTAATAAAGCAATTGGTACAGACCACACTGATTTAAGATGTTGGGCTAACCAGGGTGTATTATTAATCAATACAGCTTTTACAGTAGAAATAAACTCTATAGGGTCACATTACTCTATATGGAAACCATTTACAGAATACTTGTTTGAAAATATAAATAGACACAATAAACAGGTACCATCTATATTAATGGGTAAGAAGGCAGAAGCATGGCAGCTATTATTAGATAGACAAAAAATATTTAAGGTAGCACACCCAGCATCAGCTGCATATAGAGGTGGTGAATGGGATTGCAAAGATGTCTTTAATAAAGTCAATACAGAATTAGAAAACCAAGGTAAACCTTGTATAGATTGGTAAATTTTACTATCTTTGATAACCTTTAATTATAATATAAATGTCTGATAATCAAGAACTTGACCAGAAGAAACAGATTTCTGAATTTAAGAAGTCTTTTTATTTAACTCATGGGATTAAATTGTATATTTACACCCCTCAAGAGAAAAACAAAAAGATACCTTTAGGTATATTTCATGACAGTGCATTACATGCATTACATGAAGAACATCCAAAGTTTAGTAATATAAAAAATTTACAAAACAGGACAAGACTGAGGGAGTTTCTTGTATATGTACAAGTAATGTCATACTTAGCTCATAAGGAAGGACACTCTAAAAGCAGTATAGGTAAATTTATAAAACGCAATCATGCAACTGTTATCAATTCATGTAAAATGATTGAGAACGGGTTTTTCAGTAATGATAAAACTGTTGTAGATGCATATAATAACACTTTAAAAAAAATAGAAGAATATGTGGGAACTATTTCAGAAAATACTAATGATGAAGATAACTCCAAACCAAGCGTTGATCCTATTTGGGATGAAGCAAGGAGTTTCATTGCCAAACGTTAAGTCTGAAGATAAAGAAAAATTAATTGAGAAAGGTTTTTTGACTAAGGAAGAAAACCAATATAAAATGACTGCTGAAGCTAAAGCATTTTGTGCTAGGCTTGATAACTACTTTGTTAAAGCAAAGAAAAAAACTGACATACAACTCATGGGTAAGGACTTTAATGATAAGATCCACACCTATAGAGAGATATTTCCAGCAAGGAAACTACCAAGTGGTAAGCCAGCTAGAAATAATATCAAAGCTCTAGGAGAAAACTTTAGATGGTTTTTTGAGACATATGACTATGGTTGGGATGAGATAATCAAAGCAACTAAGATGTATGTCAATGAATATAGAGATGCAGAATATATGTATATGCAGACAAGTCAATACTTTATATCAAAGCAAGACAAGCATAGGGTTAAGCACTCTACATTAGCAGACTATTGTGATATGATTATTGATGGGGTAGAAACAGAAAAAGAACACTTTAAAGAAAACGTAGTATGAAAAATAAACCATCATGGATTGGGCAATATGCTGCATTTAATGATGCACTTAAATATATGTATGCTAGGTCAACAGGAGAAGAGAAATCAATCTATACTCCATGGCCTAAGTTTAATGATGCTGCCACTGATGGTATAGAGTGGAATACTTTGACAGTAATTGGTGGAAGACCTGGTTCAGGTAAGACATTGATTAAAGATCAAATCATTAGAGAATCATTTGCTTTAAATCCAAATGATAAGTTTAGAGTATTAGAATTTCAGTTTGAGATGGTTGGTAGAACCTCAGCTATCAGAGAATTCAGTTCTATAACTGGTAAAACATACAAAGAATTGTGTAGTGCAGGATCAATATTAAATACAGATACATTAAATAAATGTCATTTATATGCTAAAGAAAGAGTAAAGCACCCGGTTGATATAATTAGTACACCTATGACTGTTAATCAGATGCGTGAGCAAATTGATCAGTATATGACACAACATAAAGGGGTAAACACAATGATAACACTTGATCATACAATGTTAGTTAAGAGAGCACCATACCAGAATAACACATTAGATATGTTATTTGAGTTAGGTGAGTTCTTTACACAGTGTAAGAGAGATTATCCTTGTTTGTTTATTGCTTTATCACAACTAAATAGGAACATAGATAATCCGGACAGGGCTATAGATGGTAAGTATGGTAACTATATACTTGAGTCAGATATATTTGGCTCAGATGCAATGCTACAGCATGCAGATATGTTAATAGGTATCAACCGTCCAGCTAAACAGAAGATTAGATATTATGGTCCAGATAGATATATAATAGAAAATGATAGAACACTGGTCTTACATTTTCTGAAAGCAAGAAATGGTGATGCACGCATGTCATTTTTCAAAGCTAAGTTTGAACAAATGCAAATAGAAGAAATGGCAACACCTCAACAACAAGAACGCAGATGATAAATACTAAAAACTTAAATAACAAAAAAAAGATGGGACTAACACCGCAAGAAAGAAAGCAGAAGGTTGCATCACTAAGAGAAGAGCATGAAGATTACTTTCAGACAGAAGGAAAGATTAATGCATTATACATACCTAAGATGGCTTACAGGCCAACTGGTAAGGATGAGCTACATGTAAGCTTTTTTCCAAGTGAGTTTGAAAAAGGAGAAGATATATATACAGAGTTTGTATCTATAGATTATGATACAGAAGATCCAAAGAGGACACTATATTATCATAAGCATAATCCACACTGGCAAGAAGAATATGAAATCATAACAAGTAATTCAGGGTTTCAGAGACACATTATACCTGTTAGTGAACTAAAGGTTATAAATGATGTAACAAGTAGGGGTAAAGCTATAATAGATTTTGCAAATCCAGATTTGCCTAATCCAGATGAAAGCACTGACACTGCTCCCCTCCTGTCCAATGCAGAGCTGATAAACGCATTATCAGAGATAAATGCAACATTAAATAAATTAATTAACGTAATTCAAAAAAAGTAATATGGCAAACAGCGTATTGGTAATTGCTGACTCAGGTACAGGAAAGTCTACCTCAATCAGAACATTAAATCCTAAAGAGACTTTCATTATAAACATTGCTAATAAACCATTACCGTTTCAGGGATGGAAAAGCAAATACACACAAATTAGTAAAGATAACCCAAAAGGTAATCTGACATCAGCTTCATCAAGTGCAGGAATAATAAAAGCAATAAAGCATGTAGATGAAAAGATGAGCCACATCAAAACATTAGTAGTAGATGATTGGCAGTATATGAGTTCTTTTGAATATTTTGATAGAGCTAATGAGAAAGGTTATGATAAATTCACTCAGATTGCAGCTAACTTAGCAATGGTTGCAAAACTTCCTAAAGACTTGAGAGAAGATTTGACTATCATTTTCTTAACTCACTCAGAAGATTCAACTGATATAAATGGAAATAGAAAAGTTAAAGCAAAAACTATTGGCAAAATGATTGACAATACACTAACTTTAGAGGGTCTATTCTCCATAGTATTATTTGGTAAAGTAAATAAAAATGATGATGGTGAACTTGAATATGGTTTTGAAACTCAAAACAATGGAGAGAACACATGTAAATCACCTATGGGTATGTTTGAGGATAAGTTTATTCCAAATGACCTACAATTTGTAAAAGATTGTATTGAAAAATATAATCAATAATTAATAATTAATAAAAAAGTAAATTATGTTAAGTACTAAAGACATGTCTGCCGGATCAGGTAGCATCAAACCAGTTATTGGAGTGGGTAACCACAAAATCAAAATCAATTCTATTACATTTGACCAAACACCTTATGATTCAGATGCATACAATATTACATTGCATGTAGAGTCTGAGCCTGTTACTGGAGAGTTTAATGGTTTCTTAAAAGATATGAATAATCCTAATGGTGAGCGTTATGCAGGCCAGGTAGGTAGAGTTAGATTCTCACCATATCCATTTAAAGATGCTACATTAGCAAATGGTAATGAAATTAGCCGTGACACAGAAGTGTTAAAAGCTATGGTATTTTTATCTGAAGTAGTAGGTAAAAGAAATGAGCTTGATGCTATTGAGGCAAATACAATTGAAGACTTTATGGTTAAGGCTGCTAATGTATGTTCTGAAACAGGATATATCAATGCTTGCTTAGGTGCACGTGAGTGGGAAAACAAAGAAGGTTATGTAAATAATGACTTGTTTTTACCTAAGAGAAGTAAAGAAGGTATGCCATTAGAAGAACTTGACAAAGAAAGTTCTAACCTATTAAACTTTGATAGAAATAATACAAATCATTTTAGACCTTACTTAAAGAAAGAAACAACAGCTTCAAATTTTGAGCCTGCAACAGCTTCTGGAAGTGACTTTGATCTGTAATATAAAACCAAAAGAGTGGGCTCAGTATAATGCTGGGCCCATATCTTTTTAATATATTTGGATTATGTTCAGCACTAAAAATTTAATATTAGAAGAAACAGACGTACCAAGTTACTGGGTGTTTCAGTATTATCTAGACTTACCTGAACAGCTAACAGGTCAAGACATTAAGATTAATTCAATATTTAATCCTAATGACAAGACTCCAAGCTTTTGCATATACGTGGATAAAACCATAATGCAATATAAGTTTAAAGACTTTTCTACAGGTATTGGAGGTAACAAGTCAGACTTAATTAGACACATGTTTAAGTTAGGTTATCCTCAGGCTACAAGAAGAATAATAGAAGATTACAATAAGTATATACAGAAAAATGGTAAAGTTAGTGTTGAGTTTGTGCCTCAGGCCAAATGGGAGATTGACTTTATAAAGTATAGAAAATGGAATCAGGATGATGCTAAGTACTGGCTATCATATAGAATAGGTAAAACATTATTGGATCAGTATAATGTAAAGCCAATAGAATATTTTAATATGATTAAACAAGATGCATTGGAAATAGAATCTTTAAAGATTGGAAGCAAGCATTGTTATGGTTACTTTGATAGAAATGGTGAAGTATATAAAATATATCAACCACATAGCAAGAAACACAAGTTTCATAAAGTAAAGAACTATATTCAAGGTATAGATCAGCTACAGTATAATGAGCCTTATTTAGTAATTTGTTCATCTCTTAAGGATGCAATGTGTTTAAAAAGTATGGGTTATAACATAGAAGTTATTAGTCCAGACTCAGAGAACACTATGATTAAACCTCATATTATAGCAAATCTTAAGAAGAAGTACAAGAATATAATAACGTTGTTTGATAATGATGATGCAGGTAAGCATGCAATTGAAAGATATGCAGAAGCATATAAAATTCATGGTTGTGTGCCAACTATATGCAAAGACATATCAGATGCTATAAGAGAAATAGGATTTGATAAGACACATGCTATGCTTAGGCCATTATTAAAAGCAACATTAAATAAATAATATGGAAAATAGAAAATGGTTTATACCAGGAAATGTTCCCTCAAGTAAAAATGGAAGGCGTTGGACAGGTAAATACTTTATTGCTAGCAAAGCTGTAATGAATTATAGAAAGGCTACCAAAGATATATATGCCAAGTATACTGAAGAGTTTAAAGCTGCAGTAGCTAAGCAAGATCTACCGGTTAAAGTATCATTTGAATTTATCAGAGGCAGCCGTCATAAGTTTGACTATATAAATCCTGCACAAACAGTGCAAGATGATATGGTTAAGCACGGGTGGATTGATGATGATAATGCTGAATTTATTATACCTGCTTTTGAACAGTATTCTTATAATAAGAAAGAACCTGGCGTATGGATAGAATTAATTGAAAATGACAAAAAAGAGAATAATAACAATAGATGAGTTTTTTACATATAAAGAAATGTTTTCAGGATTGCTTGAAGACAGAGCTTTAGCTTGTGAAATATATAATAATGCAAACTATCAAGATAAAGAGATTATAGATAAGCTTATGGCTAAGGCATTACTATTTAAAGATCGTGTAGATTTTTGTATAGCAGTAGAATATAGCTTTGAGATAGGGTCTTTTAATACAAATAGAGTTTATGCATACATAGAGAAAAGCAAAGCAGATAAAGTTTATATGGAAATACTTAGAAAAATAAAAGATAATGATTAATATACAAGATCAGGTTGCTAGGACAACCAAAAGTTTAATATTTGCAGAGCCCTTTTACGGGCTCTTTTTAATTGGTATCAATAAGAAGTATAGCATGCAACTGCCTACCGCAGGTGTAAGCAAACATAATATTGGATGTCAATTAACTATAAACCCTGAGTTCTATAATGACCTCAGTGAAGACCATAGGTTTGGTTTAATTAAGCATGAACTATTGCATATTGCATTTGGGCATCTTATAACAAGGGATAGATATTCTGATAAGAAGTTATTTAATATAGCTGCTGACTTAGAGATCAACCAGTACATACTGGAAAGTAAATTACCTGATGGTGGTTTACTATTATCAAGCTTCCCTGAGCTGAATCTACCTAGGAAGGCAGGTACAGATAAATACTATGAGCTATTACAAGAGGCCCAAGAAGATGGTACTTCACCTTCTTTAGATAATCTTATGGATAAGATGAATGGTGAGTCACAATATTGTCATGGTACATGGGATGATTTTGATTCTTTACCAGAAGCTGATAAAAAACTAATGCAAAAACAAATTGAGCATCAGTTAAAAGAATCAGCTGAGCAGACAACTAAGAAACAAGGTACTATACCGGGTGAGTTGGCTGAGCTTATACATAGGTTGTTACATATTGAACCTCCTAAGTTTGACTGGAAAGCTTATCTAAGAAGATTTGCAGGTAACTCTAGTGTGGTTTATACAAAGAAGCTGAGACGTAAGTATAATAAACGTTATGCAGCTAATCCAGGCCTTAAGATTAAATTTAAGAATCATATACTTGTTGGTGTTGACACAAGTGGATCTGTAAACAATGATGAGCTAAAGGAATTCTTTAGTGAGCTTACGCATATGCATAAGACAGGTCATAAGATTACAGTAGCCCAATGTGATACTAAACTAAATAGTGTAAAAGAATTTAATCCAAGAAAAGATTGGGAAATACATGGTCGTGGTGGGACAAGCTTCCAACCAGTAATAGACTATTATAATGAAAAGAAAGGGTTGTATACAGCTCTTATATATTTAACAGATGGTGAAGCATATGCTCCAGAGAACTGCCCTAATAATACATTATGGGTTCATAGTTCAAACTGCAGTATAAATGAAGAGTTACCAGGACAAAAAATTCAACTTAATTAATAAAAGAAAATGGCACAAGTAAATTTAAACGTAACAGAACTAAAAGGATTTGTAAATCACATTATATCTAATAACAGATATCTTCAAGATAATGGTAAAGGACCAGTATCAGTAGAGGTTGTAGGTGAATCAGGTATAGGTAAAACTTCTACAATAGTAGAGCTGGCTAAAGAAAATGATTTAGCATTTGTAAAATTAAACTTAGCACAGATTGAGGAGCTGGGTGATCTTGTAGGTTTCCCTGTAAGACAGTTTCAGATGTATAAAGAAAAGAAAGTAGCAGTAAAGAATAATGATATTGCTATGGTCACAGCAGCACAAAGAGCTGCAGGTGCCAGTCTAGCTAACTTAAATCAAACAGTAACCAAGAAGGTTGGTCAATGGGTTGATGAACTTGCCGTACAAGAATATCTTAAACAAGGATATAAAATTACTGGTAAGAACAGAATGTCTTATTGTGCACCTGAATGGATAGCTGACGCTAAAGAGGGTGGTATACTATTATTAGATGACTGGAATAGAGCTGACACAAGGTTTATTCAAGCAGTTATGGAATTAATAGACAGACAGTCTTATATATCTTGGACATTACCTAAGAATTGGCACATAATTTTGACAGCAAACCCAGACAACGGAGATTATATGGTTAACAGTGTAGATAGTGCACAGAAGACTAGATATGTAACCGCTAACTTGAAGTTTGATGTTAATGTATGGGCACAATGGGCTGAGGGTGCAGGAATTGATACTAGATGTATCAACTTCCTGTTGCTCCATCCAGAGTTAGTAACTCAAGAGACTAATGCTAGATCTATAACAACATTCTTTAACTCTATATCAAGCTTTGAATCTTTTGAGGATAACCTTAGCATGATTCAGATGATTGGTGAGGGTAGTGTTGGAGATGCATTTGCTTCTATGTTTACTACATTCATTAATAACAAGCTAGATAAGCTGGTTACACCTAAAGATTTATTGACACATGATGGAGAACAATATATCCTTAATGAGTTAAGATCTTGTATAGGTAAAGATGATACATACCGTGCAGATATTGCATCAACATTAGCTACAAGACTTGGTAATTATGCTGTAGTATATTCTCAGGATAATACTATAGGTCAAAAAGTAACTGATAGGTTGAAGACTTTATGTACTAAAGATTATTTTACTAATGATCTTAAGTATTTAATTGTACGTACCATCTTTAATGGTAATAAAAAGAAGTTTAATAAATTGATGATGATCCCTGAGATCGTTCAAATGACAATGAAATAAAATGGCAAACAAATCAGTATATCAAGATTTTGATCATGATGCATTGACATACTTTGGATTGGAAACTGACCCAACTTATGGGTTGGTTTCTACATCCGGGGTAGACAAAGTATTATGTACCCAAGATCAAACAACATATGAAAGAATACACAGTATATTAACGGTCCCTACAGAGGATGACCAAACTTTTAGAACCAAAAAGAAAGCTTTTATACTACCTAAGTGTAGTGTATCACAGGATAGATTAAAAGCTGCTCTTAAAGAGCATGGTATAACTGTAACAAACAATTATGAATTAGCAGATTTAATAATAGGTCATGATGATATATCAGGTCACAGATTAAGTAATGCGGAAAATATCCCAACTACAATAATGATGACTAAAATATGGAATTATGAAACTACATTTGGTGATTCTAATGGATTAGGTGTTCTTAAAACAATTTCTGATTCAGGCCTAGAATGTATTATTACAGCTAAGATTACTGATAAAGTAAGGTACTATGATATAGATATAGAAGAAAGTCTATATGATGTTTGGATGGTTACAGGCATGGCTTTAAACTTGGCTCATATAATTGATACTACAGATGTTAGTGTTATTGATCCTGAGACAGTACTTCATGCTTCTGCTAGTAAAATGACTCTTGATGAACAGCTTCTTAGTGATCTTAAGACTCAGTTAAATTCATATTCTGATGATAAATCTTTAGCTCTTAAAATTATACCAACTATAGATTATAAGAAAAACTATCATTTGCTTTGGCAGTTTGCACAAGACTGTAGTAGTATAACATATGCAGATAATAGAGATAAAGATTTACAATATTGGATAGAGGCATCTAACTTCAATAATCTAACTCGTAAGAGTGCACAAGACATGATACTATGGTTAGAGCAGCAAGATAAACTAGATAGAGTAACGTTCAGATATCTTGAGCCAATAGTAAGAAGAGAAATAAGCATTCATAACAGAGATCTTTATACATTTAAAGTAGCTGTTAAAAAAGAATATCAAAAATATTTAAAATAAAATTATGAAAAGAAGATTTAAATTAGAAATTAACATGTATCCTGACAGCCCAGCTACTAACTGGTATAAAAATCAGTTGGCCGCTTCAGCTATAAAATGGACAGAACAAGAGTGTCAACATTTATTTAGCAATAATTCATATCAAATTGAAGAAGAAGACTTTAGGTTGCTAGGATTGCCTATACCTGATAATGCAGACAATATAGATTTACAAGACAAAAAGATATATAGGTTTCCTAAACTAACCCTGCCTAGACAAAAGGTGGATTTATTAAAGGAGAAATATAACTGTAAGATTATTAGAGACCATGCAAAGGCGGATGTATCTATTGTATCCTTAAAATTATTTGATACTCTTTTTGAAAGAACGTGGACTAGATCTAAAACATATAGTGATACCTATAGAATAATTAAACATATGAAAGAGTTTAATTGGTTTACTGATGAAGCTTTGGAAGTGCTTAGAAATTTTCTTAGTAGTGCTACTCCTTCATGTATGATTGAACTTCATCTGAATCAAGGTTATTATGGTAATAACAAAAACAATAACATAAGAGAGCAGATGTATGATGATCTTAAGAAATGGATGCTACAAGATGATCTTTTAGAATCCAATACTGGATATGATTGGGTATTACCTAAAAAGAACTTTGTAGCTTTTAATAATCTATTAACCTCTACTAGTAAAATAGTTCTAGATTCATCAATATCAGCTATAATTGATTCTGAGCTAGCCGTAATTGAAGATGATAAGTATGATGACATTGAAAAGATGATAACTAGTACAGATATAGATAATAGATCTCTAGCAGTAGAGATGTTGTCTAACTGTAATATAGAAAAATCATTTAATGTGGTTTCTGGTTTATATTTTTGGCACTATGAATGGTTCAAGAATACAAACAATTGGAATTCTGTAAATGTTAAGTCAATGCGTACTAGATTAAAAGCTTATGAAGGTAATCATAACCATACAGGAATATGGTCATTTAATAGTTATGTGAATGCATTAATAAAAGATAGAAAATTAACAAGGTTTGCTGTAGACAAAACAAGAGAAAAACTTATGAATACTCTGATGGACGCTCTAGTAGGGAAAGGTTCTCAAGTATTTAAAGTTGACTTAGAAAATTTGTATATTGCAGATGAAATAGAAAAAATGATAGATGAATAGAAATTATCAAAGAGAAGAGGAGTTTTATGCAGATAAAGAATTCTGCTTTAGCTACTCTTCTCTAAATAAATTATTGTTTTCACCGTCCTTATTCTACAAGGACTATATATTAAAAGATAGAGAGGTAAGAACAGATAAACATTTAGTAGAGGGTAAACTTTTACATTGTTTATTATTTGAACCTGAGAACTTTGAAAAGAAGTTTAACGTTATGCCGGGTAAGATTCCAACAGAGTCTTTGAAAAAAGTACTAAAGGATTTAACACTTCATACAGATGCGGAAACATTAGCAGAGTGTGAAGACTATGTCATTCTTGATTCACTTAAGGCAGTTAATCTATATCAGTCTTTAAAAGCTGATGAAGCTAGGCTTGCTAAAGTAAGAACTGATGACAATGAGTCTTATTGGAAATTCTTAAGTAATACTAACAAAGATACAATTGATCAAATCACATTAGATAGGTCAACTGATCAGGTTGGTATATTAAAAGATAAGAAAGATGTAATGAAATTGTTTAGCAATGAGTCAACAGACTTTGAGTTAGATGACTATGAGACACATGCAGAAAAATACTTAAGCTGTAAGTTAAAAGGAATGCCTTTTGGTTTACATGGTTATATAGATTTCTATAGCATAGATCATAAAGAGAAAAGTATTGTTATATCAGACTTAAAGACAACCGGAAAGACTATATCTGATTTCAAAGAGACTGTTGACTTTTATAACTATTGGTTACAGGCAGCTATATATTGTAAGTTAGTTTGGGACTCTATGGATTCTGTAGAGAACCGTGATGATTATACTATAGAGTTTAAATTTGTTGTTATAGATAAATACAACCAAGCTTATGTGTTTGATGTAACTCAGGATACATTAAGTGGATGGGCTGAAGGATTAGGTGGTGTTTTAAAAGCAGCAGATTATCATTATAAGGAAAGAAACTATGTCTTACCTTATGAATTCTTAGTAAATAAGGTTAACTTATAGTATGGGAGTATACACAGATTATTTTCAAAAGAGTAAGGTCTTTCTATATCCATTATTGGAATTAAGAAAAGGCTTAACACATGTTCCAAAGCAGACTTATTCTGCCTGGGAGGATGTGTACTCTGTTGAAGATAGAATGTTTTTATGTTTATATAAAACTCCACTGAATGAAAGCTTTCAGAAATTTATTACTGAAAATATACACTCAAATAAATATTATGATCAGCACATAGAACTTGCTGAGGGTAAACATTTATTTGTTTTTAACTTTAATTCACTTAAGTTTGATTATGATAACTTTATTAAAGGCAGCTATTCAAAATATTCTGTTGATAGTAAAGTCAAAATACTAGATTTCTTTGGTAATGATGATAAAGTATCAGAATATATACATTCATTTTTATCACCAGAGGATTCACATGAAGAGTATGCTAAATTTTTAGATGTTAGTATAGAATCACTAACAGATGTGTATGAAGTATGCACACCTCCAGATCTAGAAAAGGAGACTCTTATAGATAATAATTATCTATTAGTTAGGTTATTAGAAGATACTTGTATATCTTTGAACCAAATAAAATCAAAATAAAATTATGGCAACAATAGGACAGAACATGATGTTAGTTAACTCTAGCTTCAGAAATGCAAAATCCTTTACAATGATACCTGTGAGTTTAGACTCACCATATACAGAAGCTATGTTTGACCCTGCGTCAGGCATTTTAGCTGTCATCAGTAAAGTAATGAAACAATCATATCATATGGTACCAAAGTTAGATGATAACGGAGATCCTATAAGATTAAAAACACCAAATCAACAGACTGGTAAAACAGTTAAAGAGGAGAGAAGATTGGTTGATACTTTTTCTGAATTTTATTTAAGTGATAAGAAAGACATTGAAACATTTATTCATATGTTTGGTGTTAACGCTGAAGACTTTGACTACAATCAGTTTATGCAAACAGATGTAAAAGAAACTAAAGTCTCTAATATTATATTACCTGGTCAATAGCCTCCTATAACTCTATTGATCATAAAAAGAAAAGCTCATTGATTTGGGCTTTTTTTGGCTCTAATAAATAAACTATATGGCAGAACTAACTGATTCAGATATAATGGATATAAATATCCTATTAGCAATGACCAAGTGTATGGGAGAAATAGCACATGGCCTGCAGTATAAACATACCCATCAAGTTAAACAGAAAATCAAACACGTGATTAAAACTGTTGACTTATATGAAAGGGAAATAAATAAAAAAATGGAAAGGGGTGGTAGTGATGCTATAGAACAAATATATGATTGTATTATGGATCTTGTTTTAGAAGCTAAAGTAGTAGCACTTAAAAATTATAAAGAATGAAGAAACATTGGGTAATGGATTATGAAACTCTATCTAATTGTTTCACAGGTGTGTTTGAACATTATAAAACAAATGAAAGTAAAACATTTGTTGTTCATGATCTGAGAAATGATTTTGATGAGTTTATAGATTTTCTTGAACAAAACTTTACAAATAAAGAGTGGCATATATCATACAACGGTTTAGCCTTTGATGGTCAGATCACTCAATATATAATAGATAATCATTACTTATGGGATAATCTTAAAGGATGTGAAATAGCTAATATAATCTATAAGTACGCACAGTACTGTATCAATAAGTCTAATAACAAAGAGTTTATGGATTATCCTATATGGAAAATGAAGGTAGGTCAGATAGATCTATTTAAGTTACATCATTGGGATAACCCGGCTAAACGTTCTAGTCTTAAGTGGATACAATACAGTATGGACTGGCAGAATATATTGGACATGCCTATAAATCATACAACTGAGATTAAAACTCTTGAGGAGATTGATACTATCATTGAATATAATGTTAATGATGTCCAGTCAACTAAAGAAATATTTAATAGGTCAAAGTCACAGATTAAACTACGTAAGGAGCTAACAGATACTTATGGTATTAATCTATACAGTGCATCTGAACCAAGGATTAGCAAGGAACTCTTTGGATATTATCTGACACAAAAGTTAAACATTCAAAAGAGAGACTTGAGGCAGATGAGAACCAGAAGAGATAGCATCAAAATATCTGATATCATATTACCTTATATTAAGTTTACGTCTCCTGAATTCCAGACATTACATGAAAGGTTTAAATCTCTAGAAGTTGATGGATCAAGACTTAAGGGTAACTTTAAGTATAGCGTCAACTATAAGAATGTGAAAACAGATTTTGGTTTAGGTGGTGTTCATGGTGCTGCTAGCAAAGGTGTGTATGAATCAGATGATGATATGGTTATAATGTCATCAGATGTTACTAGTTTTTATCCTAATCTAGCTATTAGAAATAAGTTTTCACCAGGTCACTTTCCTAAAGAAGAGTTTTGCAATCAGTATGAGTGGTTCTTTAATGAAAGAAAAAAGATTCCTAAGAGCAACCCAATGAACTATGTATATAAGATTATACTTAATTCAACTTTTGGTCTTAGTAATGATGAGAACAGTTTCTTTTATGATCCAGAGTTATGTTTAAAGATTACTATTAATGGTCAGCTAACTTTAATGATGCTTTATGAGCAAATTATGGAAAGGATACCAAATGCAATTCCTTTATTACATAACACAGATGGTGTAGAAACAATCATTCCTAGAGAACACACAGATTTATATATGCAAATATGTGAAGAGTGGGAGAAAAATACCAATCTAGAATTAGAACATGATGAATATCAAAAACTAGTTCTTTCTGATGTAAATAATTACATAGGCGTAAATAATTTTGTAGAAGTAGATATAACAAAGTGGAGAGAGATCAAGCAGAGTCAACCTCATTATGTATTTAAAGTAGATAATGATAAGTTTAGCTTTGCTCCTGTAAAACTAAAAGGACGTTTTGATTTCCATGATCTACAGTTACATAAGAACAAGTCTAAACTCGTAATACCAAAGGCTATTTATGAATACTTTGTAAATAATGTCTTGCCTCATGATTATCTAGATACAAATAAGAATATTTTAGATTATTGTATTGGTGGTAAATCTAAAGGTGATTGGAAACAAGTGGCTAGATCTATTGAAAATGGTGTTCTTAAAGAAGAAGATCTACAAAAGATTAATAGATACTTTATTTCTAAGTCAGGTGTTAAGATTACAAAAGTAAATAAGAAAGATGGTAGAGAGATACAACTAGAAGCAGGCCGCTGGTTGCAAACAGTATATAATGATATGAAAGTAGAACCTAAATGGGAAAACTATAATATCAATAAAGTTTACTACTTGCAAGCAATTGAGTCTGAGATAGATAGTATATTATCTGTATCAGCTAATCAATTAAAATTATTTTAATGATTAAAGTCCAAAAGACTAAGACTTTAGTTACTAAACCAAATAACAATAGTGCAAACTGCATAGCTCCAAACATCATTTATGGTTGCTTTGGTGGCTGTGTAGACACTTATTGTTATATGTCAAGGTATAATGGTAAAAGAGTCTTTGTCAATGAAAACGTTGATGAAATATTTCAGTCTGTTGTTGAATGGGAAAAAGGTTACTTTAAGAATCCTGATCAGCAAGACCCTATATATACTATGGTAGATGTAGCATGTAACTCAGATTTAGTTATGATGCAAAAACATATGCCAGAACCGTTGATTGATTATCTTAAACGTTATGATGATCACCCGCAGCTTAATACTACTATGGCTACAAAGTATCCAGGTTTATTGAAGTTAGATGTAAATCATTTTAATAAACCACCAAGGGTTCGTGTTAGTCTTATGCCTCAGAAGTATTCTAATATATTAGAACCTAAGATGCAGGCAATAGAGAGCCGTATAACTGATGTTAATAGACTCAAGAAATTGGGCTGGGAAGTACATTTAAATTATAGCCCTCTTGTCTTTTATCCAGGTTGGAAAGAAGAGTACAATGATTTGTTTTCTGAAGTAAATGCATATGCAGGCATAAATAAGTGTGAGGTAATAGCATTAACTAATCATAAGCATCAAATGGCCAAGGCTTCACCAGAAGCAAAGGAGTTGATGAGACGCTCAAGTGAAGTTAAGAATCAAACCGGTGTAATGAGGTATCCTTTAGAGCATAAAGGTAGATTGTTACATGAATTTAAGAAGATATATCAGAAGTATTTTCCTTTAGAAACAATAAGATATATATTTTAATTTGCTGAGTCAGATTAATTTAGTATATTTACACTAAATAAGTTTACAATATGGGATACACAAAACCAAAAGAAGTTACTAGAGCATATCTAGAAAATGAACCTTTACCAGTACACGGTAAATCTTATACAGTTATATCACACAAAGAAGTGATAGATAACGCAAAGAATCTACTTAAAACAAGTGGATTCTCTATAATTAATGAAGTCTATAGATCTAATATGAATGCTAATGTAGCACAGGGGATCTATTATTTAAGGCCAACAAACCCGGATGATACTGCAATGCAGGAAGAAGAGCTGGGTATGATGTTTGCCTGGACCAACTCTTATGACAAGAGTACTAGATTCCAATGTAGTGTTGGTGCATATGTAAAAGTATGTGGTAACGGTATGATTGCAGGTGACATGATGAATTATAATAGAAAACATACTGGTACAGCCAATATGGATACTAAGATTCATATGTCAGACCAAATAAAGAATGCTGAGAAGTATTACAAAAGGTTGATTGCTGATAAAGAATATCTTAAATCTATAAATATTAGTTGTAAAGAACAGTCAGAGCTAGTAGGAAGATTGTTTATTGATGAGGATCTTCTTGACACACAGCAAACATCCATGATTAAGAAAGAGATGGACAAACCATCTTTTGATTATGGTCAGGGTAATTACAGTGCATGGGCCTTTTATAATCATGTAACGCATGCATTAAAGAAAGCACACCCACGGGACTGGTTAAATGATCAACAGAACTTTCATGATTTTATTACAGTGGAATTGATTAACAAGAATTTGTATAATGGTGTAGAGTTAAATACAGATCCAAAGTTAATAGATATAACAATGGAAGACGCAGTTGATATAGTCATTGATGAAGATATCACAAGCAAGAGACTGATTCATGAAATGTATATGGGTAGATTATGAGTCCTTGGCAAACAGTAACTATTATAATACTTACTATAGCCATTGGATATTTAATCTTCAATAAAAAACTGGGTGAATAAATAAGGGAGGCAAAACCAACCATACAAAGAGGCGTATGCCAATTAATAATTATTAAATGTTTTTAACCTTTGTATGGGCCTCCTCACCTGTTTAATTATGAATTGGAAAAATACTCTAATGACAGAACCGGAACAAAGAGCAAACAGCATATATGAAAAGCTGGGCCCTATTGATGGGCATATACATATCCTACAGTTGCAGTACTTCTGTGAAAATATGAAGCATGATTTGCTCATAGATTATTGGAGTGAAGTTATGGTGATATTCATAACTATAAAGAGTTCTAGTAGAGAAAGTATAAGAGATTGGTTAGCATGAAAAAGTTTTTAGAATTTGCATTAATATGGTACAGTCAGCAAATGGCAATACCGTTCTGGATCGTTGGACATATACATCTAAGCGTAAATGTTTATAAAGATATCCATGAAATTATAGTAAGTCTAGGATTGAACATGCTCGTCCTAATTGGATTTATACTTGATTACCGTAAAAATAAAGATAAATGAAAGCAGAAGAAAGAAAAGAAAGACCAGTCTTTACTGGCGTATTAAAATATTTTCCCAAAGCTATTATGGAAATAGCTCGTGTATCATTACAAGGGAACAAACAGCATCATCCTGATAAGCCATTGCATTGGGATCGTAATAAGTCTACTGATGACTATGATGCATTAGCTAGGCATCTGATTGATGCAGGTACTATAGATGATGATGGCATTCGTCATACTGCAAAAGTAGCATGGCGTGCTCTTGCGTGTTTAGAAAAAGAACTAGAAAATGAAAGATGATTTAGTAATAATCTGGCCTTCTTAGTCTTTACTCTCAAAGTTACCTGATAGTATACCGTACATATTACTTGTACTAGTTTGACCACCAGTTGCAAAACCTCCATTACCTGTTGACTTATCAACTACTACTGAGCCACCAGCCTTTACTTTAGGGCTGTGTGGGCTCATTGGGTCAGTTGCTTTATTTGTTACTTGCTTTGACATATTCTATTAATTTTTGATTTAACCATTCGTAATCAGGATGCTTCTTTGTTGCCATCAATCTGAAAGAAATCTCATCAGCTAATTTTTCAGCTGATGCAAGATCATCTATTGTTATATGATCTTTAAAATCTCTATTTCTATTATACTGATCTACAACCCAGTCCAGTCCTTTATCATTATATGGAAGATCTCTTATTATCATTATAGTATTAAACCGTGATCTAATAATGCTGCTTTAAAAGCATTAAAATAATATGAACCTGGATTAGCAGAACTATTACTTACTACACCAAGATAGCCATTATGTGTGAATCCTACTTCCGTAGTTGGATAAGGTCTTATTGCTTTGATTCCACTCCCTCCTGCATAATTACTATATAGAGTATCTACACTTGTACCTTGATAGGCAGTTGCAGGTATTGCAGCACTAGCAACTGTAGGGTCAGAGAAAGGGATAGGAGTATTAAGACCCACAGTAAATGCACCATTATAACCCCATATACCTGTCATTGCTGGTCCAGCGTTAGGTTCCATATTCATACAAATACCTCTCAAAGTTACAGAGTTAGATGTATTATTAAATGTATTAACCACTCTCTGTGTATCACCTACAGTATCACCACCTGTACTTGTATTTCTTGTATCCCAAAAATTGAAATATCTATTACCACCACAACAAGACTCATCATAAATTGCAAACATAAAAATTTGAGTGGCATCAAAGAACCAATCTGCGTTTGCTAAAGAGGTATCTGAAACTGGTCCAACATCTAAAGCACCGTTACCAGCTTGACCTAAACCCCTGTTAGCTAAACCATCTATAGGGTGTTCAGTAGCATCATGACACCATATAATGTGTGAATTATATCCATCTACACCATTTGTTGCTGAATTATGCGGTACACCAGCTGCTGTTTCTTGAGCATATGTTTGACCTGTAGCATAAAAGTCTTGGAATGTATTTCTTAAATTATTTATATCAGTATAATCAGTACCTATCATTGTAGCAGTTAACT
>Ga0206677_10001741_pt1 | contig 19887 bp, 15 predicted proteins | sample M130m12015metaG_FD_155475 | JGI IMG/M metagenome (GOLD analysis project Ga0206677, IMG submission 155475) | Ammonia-oxidizing marine archaeal communities from Monterey Bay, California, United States - M1 30m 12015 | ecosystem: Environmental > Aquatic > Marine > Intertidal zone | place: USA...
TTTGTTAGTACCTGTAAATAATTCATAACTATTCTTCAATATCTATCTGTGGATCAGCGCTAGTTTGAACTGCTAACGGATCAGTTTGTATTTCTTCAATTGCTTCTTCATCACTATAATCAGCAGGTAAGAAGTCATTGTACTTAGCAATGTTAATCCAAGTTGAACGGCTAATAATTCCTGATTGATACCACTCAGAAACAAGACGCATAGCACCTTCACCACCTACAATAGGAGAAAAGTCACTAGACATTTGGAATTCTAAATCGTCACCTGTATACATAGTGTTATAATACCAATTAAGCATAAATGCCATTACTTCACGAATAGTACCTGAGACTTTAGCGTTAAGTGTACCTAGTTGTGCTGTTTGAGAGGCATTGCGAATTTCTAATGCTACACCTGAAGCTGCTTGCTCCGGTGAAAGCATACGAATACCCATCTTAGCCATTTCTTCTACTGTACCTTGAATAGCCTTTTCCATATCAGCTAAAGCTGAAGTAGGTGTTTCAAGTACAGTAATAGATTCGTCTTTACGAACTCTAAGCCAAGTACCTAACCCTGCGTTTACGATGTCGTCAAATTCCTCGTCTGTCATATCTGATTGTACAACAGGGGTATAAGTAGCAGCACCGTAAAGCAAATGGTTTCGTCTCGATACTTTGTTATAGAGAGAAACTTCACGATCAACTAGCGGCATAAGGACCGGTTCAACTGGTTCATATTGACCATTAAGAGGCCATGCAGGTATACGCATTAAACGTTCACCAAACATAGTTGGATAAACTGTATTAACTTTTGTAAAGCCTATTTCGCTAACTGATTCTTTGTATTCTTGAGATATATCACCATTAAGAACTTTAATTTCATTGTTAGTATCTGGATGTTCGTAGTAATCTAACACAAGACGCCCTGTTTCATCAATGTAATGATCACAAACTGTGTCTACATAATCAGGGTGCCAAGGGTTTTCTGGTTTATACTTTTCTACTAAGTAACGAGTAACCCAACGAGTTAAAGTTTTTTGTCGTGTAATAGGGTGAGTAGACAACTGAATATTAATAACATTCTCAGCTTCAATTACTACTGGATACGGCTTAATCATAGCACGTTCTTCAGGAGTTAAATTGTCATACTCTTGTTCGCTAACCTGTGGTCTATCTACATAAACCCAAGACCTTGATGTTTGAAGTTCTTCCCAAAGAGCATTATCAAGAAAGTTAAATAGCGATCTACCGTCTAGTGTAAAATCATTCTTTAACCATTGTTTAGCATCATCTGGCAGTTCCTCTGGAAGTTCTAAATGAGAGTCTTTACGTAATAAAGCACTAATAAGTACTTTACAGTATTGAGCTGTCAAGCCTGGAAGTTCTGACTCTGAACGATAAAAGTCATACTGTCGTTGGCTCATGCTAGGCGAAAAAGGAATAAGTAAGTTTTTATATTCCGGTTCTAAATACTCATCGTGTGCTTTAACATTATCTTGTCCTTGCAGAACCGCCCTTGACCGTTTCCAAAGTGGTTTCATAGAATGATAACTTGCACTTGGATCGGCAACAGACTTTTTAACACTTTTAGTTGGTTTAGTTAACTGTGCCATTATTTATTTTCCTTTACCACTTTACTTTATTCGCCCAATATGCAGCAGACATTTTGCCTTTGGCTATATTAGTAGCATGACGAGCTTTCCAAGCTAATCTACGAGATTTATATTTATCAGATTCATTTGCTTTTTTAGGAGAACCTACTGCTCCTTGAGATCCAAATCTAATAGTTTTAATTGTATCACCAGACTTAGCCACAACAATATGAGACTTAGTTGGATGGTTAGGAGTACGTTTAGGCTTATTAAAGCCAGAAACTCCAGCACGAGTAAGTCGTGAGTTTTTCTTTTGAGCCATAACGATATCTTTCTATTAATAAAAACAATATACATTAAAATAAACTTTAAGGTATACTTTAAAGTATATTATAAATAAACCTAGCGGTTATTCTTAAACGTCAGGTATTGTGAAGAAGCCCCGAAGGGCTTCCTCTAAATAGAGACTGTCAGATGTTTAATCTGTCTCTTTGTTATCTTTTATTCTTAAACGTCAGGTATTTACTTTTTGCCAAAAAACTTACTAACTCCCCGCATACCAATGCTAGCACTAACAATGCCTCCAAGAGAATATTGATACCACGCTGGCATAGCTTCAAGGGCTGCAAAGCCTTGGGCAACAATAACATTACCCCAATCACCACAAAAAGCTAAAATTAAAGGTATTGAAAATAATAAAGTTATCCACTCGTCTTTCCACGAGTTTTGAGTAGCTTTAATTGCTTCAATATCCCAATCAATTTCACCTGTAGCTTGTTTGACTTTAATTTCTGCGTTAGCCTTTTGAACAGCAACTTTACCATCTAGGTAAGTTGTAGCTAAACCACCAACAGCACCTAAAATTTGACCTATCATGAAGCTAACTCAAAGTGAGGACCATCAATAAATGGACGCCTATTTTGTGACCTTCGGGTGTCAATATAAGACATCATAGCGGCTTCTGCTGTACCTTCCCAAGAGCGAATGTCAGGAATATGCCAAGCAGCGCCCCAACGTATTGGAACACCTTCTGCTATAGCTGCTTCTTTCATAGCATCTGCAAGGTCATCATAAACATTAAGTTCCCAACAACCTTTACCGTCTACATAAGCCATAAGATCTACAGCGTTACCGTCAAGATGTTTTGATTTTAATGTTTGAGACTTACCTGCTGCTACTAACTTTTTTTGTTCTTCGAGTGTTCTAAGCCCATATACAACACCAAAGTCTACTTTAGTTAATTGGATGGCTTTATGTACTACGTTAACCAAGTTATGATTAACGCCTTCTAACTTGTCTAATGATCTTTTTGAGAGTTTAAAAGACATTTTATCTCCTATTTTGTTCCAAATTTACGAATATAAGAAGGATCTTCATCGTAAGCTTCAGCCCATTTGTTTTCTGTAAAAGTAGCAAAATCAATTAAATCATTACTATCAATAATTAATGTTTCAATTTCTTGTTGCATAATTTTTACTTCTGATTTTAAGTCTTGAATTGTATGAGCTTGTTTTGAAACCCACCATACTCCTGCTGCTAATTGAATTGCCATTGCAAATACTAAGGCAACAGGAAGTTTTAAATCATTCATACTATTTCTCTTTATTCTTTTCATTACCAAGCCATACAGCAAAGCAGCCTGTTAGTGCGCCCATGCACACTGAAACTAAACCGCTCTGTTGTACTGTAGGATCTGGCAATGACATATACCAATGTACCGATTGATATGTTAGAATTGTAACAGCTAACATCATTAAGCGAGGCATAATTTGCCACTGTAAAATTCGTTCCATTGCTATGGTCATTTGTTTCTCCTGTTCCAAAAAAGATTTTTATATCTATCAAAATGTTTTGTATACATTTGTTTTAGAACATTATCTTTTTTATTTTTGTTATAATTAGATACTTCAAGCTTTAATTCTTTTCTTTCAAAAGGAATTACATGAATTAAAGGAGTTCCTTTAGGAATAATAAATTCCCCTTCTTCTGAACCTGTCCAAACATATGGAAAATTTACTTCATTATAATAAGTATCAGTATCAACAATTCCTTCGATTAATTGTATATCATTTGACCAATTGTTTGCAGGGTTTTGAAATTTAACTGACCAACCTTTAGCTGTTTCTATAATCCAAGGATTTGTAAACTTTAATAAAACTTTTCCTAGTTTAAATTTTTTTAAATCACAGGCATTACCTACTTGTTGCCAACTATGTCCAGAAATTAAGTTACCAAGACCTAAATCAATTTCTGGAAATTTCATCCAAACTCCAAGTTCTGTTGTTTTTTCATAACTACTAATTATTTCTTTTGTTACGCTAGTTTCTTGATTAAGAAAGCTATCGGGATTACTAGTCGCTTCACTATGAATATGCTTTCCTTCTTTATCTTTAAATTGATAAAAAGGCATTACTTTTACTTGTAGATCTGCCCATAAAGGAATAATATAACCTTGAGAAACAGCATCTAAAACTGGTATGCATCGCTTAATAGTTCCTGCATCTACCTTATCTTTGCCTTCAATCATAGGTTTAATTTTTTTAAACCATTCAGGCATTAATTTAGAAGCAAGAACGGGGTGTGGTATAATATCTAATAACTCTTTATTTGTATGAAACTTAATATAAGACTTTTCTTTTCTATTCCAAAACATTTTGTACCTTTATAAAAAACTTAAATCTTCAGGTATTACACCTGTAGATGGATAATCTAGCCAAGCTTGTCTCCACTCAGCTAGATCTAATTTTTGTTGTTCAGTTAATAAGTTGTACCATAATGGGTTTAATTTGTCTAAAGTGTTTGAAAACACTTTTGAGCGATATGCTCTCCTTTCATCTAAGGAAGAAGGTATAACTACTTCAGGGGAAATATCTACAAAACTACCATTCTCTGGTACAAAATCCATTGGGTCTGCTGAATCGGCAATTCTAATTACATGGACTATCTTATTAGTACTGTCAAGCACTTCTATATGTTTACTCATAATAACCTCTTAAAGTTTTAAGAAGAAGAATCCACCGTCTCCTCCATATCCTGCATCAGCGATATCGTTAGTAGCATCATTAGACATATAATGACCGCCGCCACCGCCGCCGATACCACCATGGCCTCCGCTGATCTCATTACCAGTGTAATTGTTATTATATACAACACCACCACCTCCAGCAAATAACCCCCCATCGGGGCGTAAAGATGCGCCGCTACTATGATTGTTGCCTCTAGGATTAAGAAATCCAGGGCCAGCTAAAAATCCATTTGGATTGATCTCGTTTGCACCAACGCTATATGAGTTAACAGAAGTAGAAATACCCCAAGCCACGCCACCATCTGCTTGTGAACCAAATAAAGCACCTAATGAATTAGTACCTAAATTACCATCACTATTAGACACACCTGAGCTAACACCCCTAAGGGCAGGAATAAATGCATGTCCCGTAGTGTTACCAGTGAAACCGTCACCAAAAATACCACCTCCAGCGGCACCTCCATGCCCCAAAAAGCCGCTATTACCATTATCTCTACCGCCGTTTGCAGGTGATGTATTAGGAAAAGGTAGAGAAGCTGCAGAAATATTACCAAAACCAAAGAAAGGAATACCGCCGCCGCCGCCAGCGCCGCGATTAGTGTTATTCTTCCAAGCACCACCTGTACCACCTGATACAGCTGTTTGATGTAAAAAGTTTACACCTAGGTTATTAGTAAATACAGCGTTACCACCGCTACCGACTGAAGAAGCAACCGCTGGCCCAAACGTTGCGGCATTAGCTCCATTAGTAGTTACTAAGGCTGAGCCGCCGTAGTTAAGCGTAGTAGCATTACCAGCAGCACTTGCACTGTTATTGACGGTTCTAGCAATTTGACCATATCCTCCAGTTCCTACGGTTAATCCAAGAGTAGTATTACCATCCCAACTGAATGCAAAAATAGCCCCGCCGCCAGCAGAACCGCCAACAGCACCAGTGTCAACGTTAACGTTAAATTTACCATTAGAACCTAACGATCCACCGCCGCCGCCTCCACACATTAAGAACGCATATAGGCCAGCACCACCTGTCATAATATTAGATAAGTCATTAAATGAATCTTCTACTCGAATCCATCCAGCAACTTCAGTTCGAAATACTGCAGGGCTTACTCTTATGATATCTCCTTGGACAGTGAGATTAGCTGCCGATGTATCCCAAGACATAAAGGCGTTAGTATCACCAACAACAAAGTCACCAGCAGTTGTACCACTAGCACCTGCGTTATCACTCCCAACCACATACATACCCGCGCCAGAAGCGGGAGCAGCATTAGCACTGGGAATTAAATTACCAACTTGTAATGAACGACCAGCAACTGTTTGTTGAGCATTTAATACGTTAGTATCTATATTTGATGCAGTTATTTGGGCTGCATTTAAATTAGTAATTTGAGCTGAAGCTGCAATTAAGCTGTCTATTTGAGCTGTGCCAATAGTTGCTTCAGTTGCATTTAAACTAGTAGTTGTCATTGTATCAGCTGTAATAGACCCTGCTACAATATTAAATTCACCGTTAGTATCTGCAATAGCAATTTTGCTGTTTGTATTTGTACCAAAAGTATCATTAGGTTCTGCAAGATTACCCGTTGTTACACCTGTAACATGACCAAATCCATCAACACTCATGCCAACAACCATTGAATTAGATGTATTGCTGTTATAACCTTGAGGAGAAGCTACACTAGAAGTATCATGATGACTAAATGTATTTCCAGAAACAGAAATACCTGTAGAATTAGCTTCTGCACTGTTATCTGTAACTAGTGTATTTGCTCGTGTAACTAAAGTAGGTTTATCAGTTACTTCATTAGTATAACTAACTGTGTTTTGATCTGCAAGGCTTCCTAAAGTAGTATTAGATGTAGCTAAATTGCCTAAAGTAGTATTAGATGTAGCTAGGCTTCCTAAAGTAGTATTAGATGTAGCTAGGCTTCCTAAAGTAGTGTTAGAACTTGCAAGATTGCCCAAAGTAGGTTTACCAGTTACTTCATTAGTATAACTAACTGTGTTTTGATCTGCAAGGCTTCCTAAAGTAGTATTGGAAGACGCTAAGTTACCTAGTGTAGGTTTACTAGTTACTTCATTGGTATAACTAACTGTGTTTTGATCCGCTAAGCTTCCTAATGTAACATTAGAAGAAGCCAAATTACCTAGTGTAGGTTTACTGTTAACTTGATTAGTATAATTTACAGAATCTACATTTCTTAAATTACCAGATCCAGGAGTGTTTCCATTAAATGCAACTTCGTCATTAGTATTATTAAAAGTAATTAAATTATTATTACTAGTAACATTATTTAAATTACCTGTCGAATCATTAGCAGTAACAGTAAAAGTATTGCCTGATTGATTAACTGTAACATTGCCTGATCCAGAAACGGTTTGATTAGCAGTCTGAGTAATATTAGTAGAAATAACGTTATTATTACTAATAGAAATTCCCGTACCTGCACTATAAGTAGTATCAGAATCATTTGCTGTAATTACATTATTTGCACTAACAGTAACATTACCGCTTCCAGTATAGGTAGTGTCAGTATCATTAGCTGTAATTACATTATTTGCACTAACAGTAACATTACCGCTTCCAGTATAGGTAGTGTCAGTGTCAACATCATTAGCAGTAACTGTAAAAGTATTACCTGATTGATTAACAGTAACATTTCCTGCACCTGTTACACTTTGATTAGTAGAGTTATTTTGAGTAATATTTGAAGTAACTGTAATAGTATCATTATTAGCAGTAGCTACTGCATTTACAGAAATACCGCCACCTGCAGCAAAAGTAATATTAGAGCTAGTGTCTCCAGCTGTTAAAGAAACAGTATTACCATTATCGATAGCATTTAAAGCCACATCTCCTGCAGCACCTGCAGTTCCTGAAACGTTACCTGAAACGTTACCTGTTAAATTCCCTGTAAAAGAACCTGCTGTAATTGCAGAGCCAGAAATATTTAAAGCTGAACCATCCCATTTAACAAATTCACCATCTGATTTGGCCTCACCAAATAAAAAGTTGCCAGCATCTAAGTCAATATAACCACCAGAAGTATTATCAGTAGTTGCTTTATTTGAGGAGTCAACTAAATTTCCCCCTCTTACTGCTCCTGCAGTAATAACACCATCAATTACTAAACCAGTTCCAGGAGTATAAAACATAGAGCCTTTTGTTATATTTCCAGAAGTTGCATCAAAACTTCCAAGTGCTAAAGTTGGACCTTCAGTATCGTCATTTTCTAAAATAATACCTTTTCCAGAAAGAGCTGATTGAACTTGTTCTATTCGAGTAATATAATTTGAAGAAGGAGAACTAATATTTGCAAAATCAGCAGTTCCTGATATCATATCGACATCATTAATAACTCCGGAAATACTTGTTCCTTCAATAATTCCCGTATCATTGACAATATCTAGATTACCGCTATCCCCTGCCTCAGTATAAATATCGGTACCATCAGTATACACAGGAGTATAACTATCTCCAACAGTAGAGACTGAAGACGGTTGAGTTGCAGTTTGAGAAACGGTTGACTGCGTTGAATTAACTGGATAAAATCTATTATCTGTTTCCGTATCAACTGCAACAGAGTAAGAATCTATAGTTAAAGTTCCTGTTTGATCACTAAAAGCATCGCCTGTCCAAAAAGAATCTACTTCAATATAATGATCATCTAAAAGTTTAATATGACCATTAAATTCTAATTCTATACCTGAGCGCCCATTATTTGAGCTAGACCCTACACATACTCCAAAAATTCTAGAAAAACAATATTTATTAAAGGTAAATTGTCCTGAAGTTTTCCAACTTCCTTCAAAGTAAGTATTAGAAACTGATTGATCTGCCGGAATGGAAGAAGTTTTATTGCCAGCTGAAGTAGAGGGAGAATTTAAAGTAGCTATAGTAGTACCGCTGCCATTTTTAATTCTTATAGTCATCTGAGGAAAACGTTTTGAGATTCCATTATCAGCACCATCGTTTTGATTTCCTACATCAGGTAAAGCAATTTTAACTTTATAATTACCCCATTCACCCCAATTTCTATTTAATGTATCTGTTGTATAATCTGCAATATTAGGAATGTTACCCCGATTAATATTTAAAATTCTATCGTTTGCAGGAATAACAGCATTAGTAATACTTTTGTTATTTACACTGTGAACTTTAGAACTTGAAATTCTGTGAGGACCACTCCCTGTAGATAAAGTGAATGCGTCAGCAATTCCTTTTCCAGAAGGGGCAAAGGTTAAAGAAGTTAAATCTTGATTACAAGGCCATGCAGTTTGTTGCGATAATAAAACACCTGCTTCAATTACAGCACCTCGAATAAAACCACCATCAATAAAAGGAGCAGCAATAGATTGTGATGCAGCAATTTTTGAAGAAGTAACAGAACCTACTGCTAATTCATCTGCAGTTACTGTTCCGTTAACTAAAAGATTACCGTCAAGAAATGCAGACTGATAAACCCATGCACTTGAGCTATATATAAAAGCAACTGCAGTATCGGTAGCCGAAATAATTAATCGATCACCTTCTTGCTTAGTTAATCCAACCGCTGAAGAAAATGCATTATTAACATTAGTCTGATTTACAGTAGAGCTAGCGTAATAAAAAGTTGAAGCATTAGTAGTATCACTATACCGCCACCAACCTGCACCTCTGTTACCGCTATCTCCAATAAATTTTGCCCATGTGCCTGTTACATTATTAATATTAAAATCTGAATCGTATTCATGATAAATAACATACTCTTGACCAGACCAAGTAGTAGTTTTATTTGTTCCAGAAGAATCATCTGCATAAATTGCTTTGATTTGTCCTACTGTTTTAAGCTGAATAGTTTTGTTTTCAACTAAAAGTCTTTCAGATAAAAGCCCTGTAATATTTTTAGAACGAATGGAAAAATCATAAACTCCAGTTTTAAGACCTGTTATATCAAAACTAGTATTAAATGTTCTACCTAGTTCATAGTAATTTGAACCATTATCTGGTGAAACTTCGATAATATACTCGTTTATTGATGCATCGTTTGCAGCTGTCCAATTTAATTTTCCGCTAGCAGTTCCTATATTATTACTTAAATCTAAAGTAAAACTTCCTGAAGTTGGAGCTTCTACTTTAAAATCAAAACTAGGTTTAATAACGTAATCTAAGTCATTTGGAACATTCCACGCTAATACACTAAAATCAAACTTATAAGCAGAAATTTCTACTGAGAAATTGTTAAGAACTTTAATAGCTTCTACTCGATACAACTCATTATTTATACTCATTGTAGGTATATTAACTTTAACAAGATCTCCTGGCTCTACTGTAAGCCCTTCTTTATTAACGCTAAAATTTAATGTATATAAAGATCTAGATTTTCTTACTTGTTGTTCTGCTAAAGCTTGCGCGTGATACTTACTAGTAACTCCATCACCTTGTAAAGAGGTTGTTAACGGTTGATTATTGTCTTCTGTTAAATAAGTTTGATGCACACTACTATTTGTAGGAGGCCAAGTAAGAGTATCATCTTTAAAATTTTCAAACTCGTTATCAAAGCTAACTGTTATTTGATTAAATCTGTCTTGAGCTTTTGGAAACATTAATTTTACAGATTCGCGTATTATATTTTCTTCATTAAACGTGTGAGTAACTAAAGCATTTTGTTGAGACTGTGTTTGAGGGTAAGATAAAATAAGTTTATACTTACCTTGAGGAGTCCAAACAAGATCAGACAATCCCATTGTATTAAGAATACGTTCAATATTATTTCGAATAGTTTCTTCAGTACTTAAAGTAATATTACACTCATAAAGAGGAATAGTATCTGTAGCAGGTGCAGTAGTTAAAGTATAACTTGCAGTAATATTAGGCGCAGAGCCTGATTGAGTTTGAGTATAGAGCTTATCATTAGTTTCGTCATAATATAGATACCCAGCCATATAAGGCTCAATATTAGTAGTAGGAAAATCAGATTGTGATGTATACGAAAATATAGGTTTTACATCATTAACTTCACCGCCAATAGTAGCACCTGTTAAAACAGGAGTGTCGCAAATATCTGCTGCGTTATAGAAAGATTCTAAATCTACACTAGTAGCTGTTAAACCTCTTCCAAAATCACTATTTAATAAATAGTCTAACAAACATAGCGCAGGATTATTCGAATAAGTATAGCTTGAGCTTAAAGAATAAGTGTAATTAGGACTCGATCCACTACGGGTAACAGTCCGTACTTTTCTTCCTTTAACAATATAACCCATAGAAGGGATGCCGCTGTATTGAGGTTCATCTCTATTTAATTTAAAAAAGTTAGTAACATAGGCACAGCCTGTAAATTTATTTGTAGAAGGGAAGCCAAAAGCAGTTGCAGAATTGTCTGCCGTTCCACCGTTTTTATGTATTAAGAATCTATGATTAAAAGAAGATTTGTTTTCTTTCATTTCTTTAGTATAACCACGATAATCAACGTCATTAACTAAAATATGTTTTACACTTTCAATTCCACCATGGCACAAAGCTGTTTGAACGCCAAGAAATTCATTTTTAGAACCTGATTGAGGTAAACTTCCAAATGCAGTAGCTAATACTTCGTCCGCATTTTCAGAAGCAGAAGGATAACTAGAATTTACTTTATAGTTACAATGAATTCCACCTATTCTTTGCTTTCCATAAACAACAGGTAATGGTGCAGAACTGCCAGATACAGTAAACTTTTGCCCTTTACGAGCTTCAGCTGCTGCATCCATCTTCTTTTTCATTTTTTGTTCTTGAGCCATTTGATAAGACGCAGAAGCAAGTGCAATAAATACTTGTATAATAATTTGATCAGGCATTATACTTTCCCCCACTTGAGATTAATTTCACTGTCTTCGTAAAGACTATCAAAAGATGTATCTGCTGTATCTAATTGGTCCATACCATCTTTAGAAACCATTCGGACATTAATTTGATCTAAGTCTGCCATCGGAGAAGTTCCTTCAATTACAGCTAATTTAGTATCCCAATTATTTTCAATAGTGGGGCCATCAACAAAACCTGAATACAAGCTAATTATATCATCTGTAGCAATTAAAGGCTGATCAGTAGCGGGATCAACAATACCAACTTTAACTTTTATAGGAGATCCAATAACCCCTGACTTAAAATGAGCAGCAAATTGATCTGAAATATCAGTAATAACTACTTTGTAAGCTTCTCTATCTAAAATAGAAGAAAAACTAGGGGATTCAAATTCAAACAAACCTCCATCGGCTGTATAGGTATTATTATTCCAAGTAATATTTTTATTGTAACTTGTAAAGTAATAGTTAGAAGAACCAAAAGTTAATTCAATTAAAAAGAAATATTTAAAGTTTTCTGTATTAATTGCAGTAGTAACTGCTGAACTAAATTCTCTCATTATAATGCCTCAATTAAGTTAACTGTACCAATATTAGAAAGAATACCATCTGTATAAGTAATTCCCATTTGGTTATCAATGCTCTTAAAGTAACTTATAACACAATTATCGCCTGTTTGTAAGGTATTAGAACTTGATACAGAAGATAATAACTTAGGATAAATATTTAAAGTTTGATCTAATGTACCTGCTAAGTTTAAATCAGAAATAGTAATGTAAATTTTAGAGTGATTATTAAATTTTACAAAAGAACCTTTAGGTAAGCTTCCTGCTATATTAGCACTGTTATCAATGATAATAGCAGAAGTTCCTGCAGCTGCATTCCCAGCAATACTTAAGTTAAGATTAGTTAAAGTATTATTATTTCCTTCTTTAACTAATTGTGGCATAATCATTGTATCAGTATTATCAAAATTTACTATAGTGCTTAAAAATAATTCTGCTGCTTTATCTTGGTCTGATAATACATTAAAACTTAACTCCCAACGTTGATGATTTTGAGAGGCTCTTTGAGTTTTTAGTGAAACTGTTGTCATGTCAAAATGAGGTTCATTTGACGATATTGTAATTGGTGCAAGTATTTCAGCACCTTGATAAAAATAAGTTTTTGCCATTTTAACTCCTAATAGGTTTAGCTAAGAATAATAAACGTCTTTCATAATAAAACATTTGACGTCTTTGTATTATTCCACTATCGTTTTCTGAGGTTGTGACCCAATAACCGTCAGCTGCAATCATTGCTGATCCTAACTTCCTATTTGGGAGAAGTTCATATGCGATATCACCATGTTGGGGTCTTTTATCTTTTTTCGGTTGGTATCCAGCATACTCTGCTAATTCATTTAAACTATTAAATCCTGCAGCATTTATGCTGTTAAAAAATTCTTTTGAGCTATTATAAGGATCTAATTTTAAATTACTAAGTTTTGATCCGTTTCTTAGTTGATTGTCATACTCTATTAAAAAGGCAAAGCAATCATTTTCACCTCTTATAAATTTATTATTTTTTAATTTGTTATTAATAATTATTATTGCTTTTTCTACTGAGTCTTTTATATGATCAAAAGAGTATTGCATTGTAATACCTCTCTGCTACAGAGTGCCACAGAGAGCAACGATAAAGCTTATTGGATAATTGCCCCCATTCATAAACCTTAACGCTACTCTCTGTGTCTCTTTTATAACTTTTCTTTAATAAACATTTTTACTAAATCTGCTACAATATCACTACGAACAATATCATCTACCGTAAATTTAATTACAGGTAGAGGTATATGATTCTTTTTAATTAAGGCACAAAACTTTAATAAGTCTTGCCCTTTACGCACATCTGACTGTGCTGGATCTCCCATAAGCACTAACTTAGAATTTTCCCCTAGTCGAGTACTAATTGCTTTAAGCTCATCGATCGAAAGGTTTTGAGCTTCATCTACAAGTACTAAAGAGTTCTCAAAAGAACGCCCCCGTATTGTTTCAATAGGTTGAATCTCAATCTCACCTTTATTAATCATGTACTTATACTTTTCTTTATTGAAAGCCCGTTCAAATACTTCGAGCATAGGTAAAAGCCAAGGTGTCATTTTTTCTTGAATAGTTCCAGGAAAATGCCCTATGCTCTTACCTGTAGGTACGTTAGCACGAGTAATTACAATTTTCTCATAACCACCTTTTTGGTAAAGATGTGCGATCGTTCCTGCACTGCAGAAGGTTTTTCCGGTTCCAGCGCAACCAATAGTAACAGTAATAGGATAGACTTTAATAGAGCGAATGAGTTTATCTTGCTTTTCATTCTTTGGTATGACATGGAATCCTATCCTGTGTATATTATTTTTAGTAGCATAACGAGATTTTCTTTTGCTCATTAAGAGTCCTTTATTATTTAAGGTTGTAGCTAATTAACTTTATTTTTATGGGCCAGTAGTCCCTACGCTTGTTGCTAAGCTTCCATCGTCATTAGCCCATCTGTATCTCCAACTAGTATCGTTTACAAAAGGAAAGGTAAAATCGACAAAATTAAAGAAATAAATCCCGCCGTTATTTGCTCCCGCACCAGTATCCGAACCTCCACTTCCTGCACTATTCCACCAGCCACTAGTTGTTTGGTTGTTTCTGGTATATAATGTGACAGAAAATGTGGGATTGTGATTATAATACCTAAATCCTACTTTAGGTTTTCTTTCATCATCATTACCAACAGTTCCAGCATGATAAACACCATACCGATTGTCAGGAAGACCGGAACTTGTCCAATTTGTAGATGGGCTAGAATTATTATTATAAATATGGGCTGAAAGTGGCAGTCGTACACTTATGTTTTGAGAAGTTCTGTAAAGGTTACTTGAATTTCCTTGTCCCGTTGCGGTGTATGATAAATATTGATATCCTTGTATAACACCTGTGTTAGTATTAATAGGGTTATAATTATTTAAAAGACCAAGGCCATGATAACCACTAGATGTAGCAGAGCTATATGTATGACTAACACCATGACTTGTAATAGCCATTTCATCTACAAGGCTTTCCCAAGCAGATGAATTTACAGTTATACCTCCCATACCAGAACCGCCGCCCTTCCAACCTTTCATTTGAAAATTAGAAGAGTAATACCTATCAAGCATTAACTCACCTCCGGAATAATTAACCGGAATAGCGGCTGAATTAAGAGAACCAGAAGCTCCATACCATTCGTTAAAGGCCATTTGGGAACCACTAGATTTACTAATTAATCCAATAATATCTGAATCATTAATAGAAACTTGCGTACCTGTACTGCCCCCTGCTTCAACGTGCATATCGTCTAAACTAATAGCTCCAGATGTTTGTAAAGCCATTTGTTAAGCCCACGGCAAATCAGGTTCTTGTACAGTGTTCTTGTCAATTTGACTTTGTATTATTTGATTTATATGCTCTTCATAACCGCCTGTAGCTATTTCTTTTATCCATGTTAGTACCGTTTCTTCAGTAAGATCGGCAAAAGCTATAAAAGAACCTTCTGGCGTGTCTTCAGCAGTAAATGGGGTTGCACCAGAAAAACTACCAGTATTTCCATTAGAGTCAGTACCTGTTTTTTTCCAATATGTTTGAATTACAGCGTTAGGCAATATAGTACCATCAGCGTTAGTTTGATTTTGTGTTTTGAGGGAAGTGATTTCCCAAGTGTATGTCATGCTCATTCTAATTCTCCAATTTTTCTAAGCGTGATTTGAGAGTTTCAATTTGATCTTGTTGTTCTTTCACCGCTTCGATCAGCAACGGCACAAGCTTGGCGTAGTCTACAGTTTTGTAACCATGCCCAATGGCTGCGTCTGTAACGACCTCTGGCATAACCGCTTCAACTTCTTGAGCCGACACACCTACTTGACGGTTGTCTTTGTAGCCTAAAGTTTGAGCTTTTTTATTTGCTTTGTAATAGAAGCCGTTAAGCTGAGAAACTTTTTCTAGTGGGCTATCAATATTACCTTCGATGTCTTTAAGACGTTCATCTGAGTAATAGGCTACGATGTTCCCAGCGACCCTGATGCTGTCTCCTGTTGCAGAACCATCGAAGTAGTAAGCAGTGTTATTTATATCGTAATAATTTCCTGCATAAAGAGTGTTACTGACCCTTACATTGGTATCTCCTTCACCTACAGAAAATAGTCTAGTACCTAAACTTTCACTGTCAAAGATACGCACACCACCATAACTTTTTTGCGCACCCATGCGAATACCAGTGTGCCAACGGAAGTCTAATTTAGTGTAGTTACCTCCGAAGTTTTCTAGGTTGGTGCCGATATAGTAACTGCTTTGTGCATTACTATCTCTTGCGCCAAACATCAGTTTAGTAGAGCTAACAGAACTATAAGGGTTATTCGTGGCTGCGTTTGCTCCCCCACCAACAGTCACATAGTTATAAGTATCTAAATTATTAAATTTACTATCTGATGCAGGATCAGCGTAGTAAGCAGTATTATTGCTGTCGTAGAAGATAGGCGCACGAGCATCTGAAGTTGCTGTCAGTATTCCGTAAGCTGAAACATCGCCAAAATTATGATTAGAAAAGTTAGTACTGCTACCCGCTCGCCAAAACCACGATGTCGGCGTGTGACCGCTTGTTCCATTATTACAAGTACGGTAGTTGATGTTTATTTCCGTAGACTGTGCACCAATCATAAACTCAGCACCATAGCCCTGCAATTCAAGTGTATTATATGCGTGATTGCGGCCTACACGACCACCTTGACTTGTTTCTGATATAGATTGATTGAAGTCGATAGATCCCATGACAGAACGACTTGCAGGATCAACGTAGTAGGTTGTGTCGTCTTTGTCGTAGAAGATAGGAGCGCGCATTTGAGCCATCGCAATTGCGTAACCATCTGAAACCCTAAACTGTTCCGACCAAGCGTTACTTGAATTATTATAATATAAACGAAGACCGTTAGCTTGGTCTGCATCAATAGCACCGAAGGGAGTGTTGCCAACGCCATACCAAGTAGATGCGGTACTGCCAGAAGAGCCATCAAAGTAAACAACTCTACCGCTGTGATTGCTACCTAGTGCGTTTGTAAACTGTGTGCTAATTGGTGTGTCATCAATAGTATTGCCCGTATACAAGCGACTTACTCTAGCAATATCTGCTGGATTAACGTAGAAATTAGTGTTGTCACTGTCATAGAAGATAGGTGAACGAACAGACGCATCATGCCTTAGTTGCCCAGCATCCCAATATCCATAGCTACCCCCATTATACATCATATACATTGGGTGAGCAGTTGTAGAGCCAATTCTAGGCCCAGCATGACCAGAGTGTACATACATAGTGCCAGTCATTGAATTAGCATCTTGTTGAACATCAATGCGTGAATGCACTTGGTCAGTTAAATTTAACCTAGCCCCCCAAGTTCCGCTGTTAGATGAAGCACTTCCATCGCCAATAGATACATGCTGTCTAAACTTAGCTGAATGGGTTGTATCTGCAAGATTAACGTAGTAAGCAGTGTCATCACTGTCATAGAAGATAGGTGCTCTGTGAGAAGCAGTAGCAAATGTATTTCCACTACTATCAACTTTTAAAGACCAGTTACGACTGTTGTTTAAAAAGCCTACTTCATTTGTACTATTCGCATAAACGTAACCTCTAGCCGTTCCTTGTGTACTAAGCTGCAATCCTACATTACTTGTAGCCGCAGACCTAAGTTGCATATCTTGGGTGTCGTTTGGGTAGAAATGCCAGCCATTACCAAAATTACTCCAAAACAGTCCTTTTGTTGTACTGGCATTAAATTCAAGCCAATCATCAGCGGTGTAATAACTAGCATTACCCAAACCACTTTTTCGAATAAAATTAGATGCATGTACACCATCAAGCAAATCAGCATCTAGGTCAGAGCCAGAGCCATCGTTGCCACTATCCCAAATTTTACGCCAGCCACTGTATTCATCATTACCCCAACCAGTTTGATAAAAAAGGGTGCCAGTATGAGGTGCATATAGTTTAAATGTACTGTTAGCTAATTGCCAAGCAAACACACCACCATAACTGTAACTACCACTGGGGTAATTACTATGACCGCTTTGGTGATTGTTTATTTGATATAGACCACTGGTGTTTGTTTTACCTGTACCTGTTGTAAAAATAGTATCCCAATCACCACTGACTGCACCTCTGTAGTGTAGCAAATCTGTTGCTTGTTTTCCGTCAACAGTATCAGCATCTAGGCCAGAACCTGAACCGTCATTGCCTTGGTGCCAAACTTTAGACGTACCACTTGAACCGATATAAAGTTCGCCGTTGCCACGTAAGTCTAATTTCTTTGTCCAGTTAGAGCCAGTGTCTGTAGAATGTGAAACACCAAATAAACCAGTGTAATCTGCTGCGTCAACGTCACCTAAAACAAGGGCTTGGTTGGTTGAACCTTGTTCGTTTACAATAACTGTCGCATTGTTGTGCTGCCAATCGAAGCCATAACCGTCTGTCTCAATGTGCCTAACTCTTGTCCAGTTATCAGCAGAAACATTACCTACATAAAGCTGACCATCTTCAAGGGTAAGGTTGCCGTTGATAGTTGCCCCCGTAATATTAGTTAACGCTCTACCCAGCGTCATTACTTGAGTGTTGCCCATGTAAAGGCCATTAGCTGCAAGAATATCTATGCTGTCAGGCCGTGTTCCGTTGTTAGCCCCGTGCATCCGCAATAAATCGTCACTGCCATGAACGGTAAATCTATGACCCTCATTTTGATGCGCGTTGTAGTGCATATAATAAGAGGTTTTTTTGATATACGCTTGAGCGTCTGCATTGTCAGTGAGGGTAAACAACAAACCCTGCGTGTTTGTACCACTTGTTCCGCTTTTTATATGAATGTCGCCACTTAAAAGGCTATCGTCGATAGTTACAGCGCCGTTTAAATATGACGTACCGTTATTGTAGAAATCATATGACGTATTTGTAGCACCTACATACAGTCCAGCCGCTTGAACATCTCCTGTGTATGTACCAGTAGCAGCATTAACTGAGCCTGTAGAAATACCATCTCTTGTAATATTTACAGGATTTGCCCATGAAGAGTTGTTCCAGTGGTGAAAACCAAATGATGTACTAGCTGATGTTGCAGGAGAAGAATTACCTCCTGTCATTCCAAAGGCCATAGCATTACTAGAACTACCATTAGCTTGAAAATAAGAACCAGCAGTACTTGCGTAAAAAGCTGTTCCACCTTGAGGCTTACTTGAAGTTGCAGTGCCAGACAGGTAGAAGTCTTTGAAGCGAGCAGAGCTTGCACCTAGATCAACGGTTCCATCAGCAGCTGCATTGTTTTTTCGGGGTGCGACTAAGGCACCACCAAATGTTAAACCAGCCTCATCCCCAAAACCTTGAACGACAGGCGTATAAGCGGAGCCACTGAGGTGTAAATTGTTGAATTTATTAGTTGCATTACCTAGGCTTATTACACCGCTTCTATTCGCCGCGTCAGTACCCCTTGGCAGTATAACATCACTAGCAGAGTTAAATCCAAGGGTTACATCTCCCTGACCAATATAGAGGGTTGCACCAGAGCCTTGTGACCCAATACTCCCTACAGATTGGCCGTCTTTTTGAAGGCTAAGAATAGTGCCGTCTGTTCTTGTGTTGAAATAAGCAGCTATTGTATTTGCTTGGAAAGAAAGAAACGTAGGACGAATCTCAAGACCATCATTAGCACTTGATGCAGAAGTCCCATTTGCACTCGTCTTACCCAGCAACAGATTACCGCTGTTGTCGATGCGCATGGCTTCACTAAATGAAATAGTATTACCAGCAGTACCCGATGCTGCGTAATTCCAAAAGTGCATACCGCCTTGCTGGTAGTATTCAGTTGCAACCCCAGTTTCTATGTATTTGTTTGTACCAGATATTTGTTTTACGTTTGTACCCATAACGGTTGCATCGGTATATTCCGTAGCACCAGCCCTAAACACAGACTGAGGGCCTATTTGAAGTGCAGTGATTGTAGAAGTCCAATCGGTTTGAGGCGTAACCCCAATCCCGACATTACCGCTGCTTGAATCAAATTTCATCCCAACAGCGTTATCCGTTTTATAAAAGAAAGAACTACCTACTCCATCAACTAAAAATCTAGTGTTTTGTGATGAGTTTGTAACTTCTAAACCATAAGAATTGGTTGCTGTTGTATTAGCTTTTACAGATAAAGAAACCGCTGAGTTAAGGCTTTTATTGATGCCTAAGTTGCCCGACAAAGAGCCGCCAGTTAAAGGCAGCTTAGTAGCAATCGAATTAGTGACAGTAGTGCTAAAGTTAGCATCATCCCCTAAAGCTGCTGCTAATTCATTGAGAGTATTAAGAGTTCCTGGAGAAGAATCTATAAGATTTGCAATAGCAGTATCTGTATAACTTGTATAATAAGATCCATGCT
>Ga0206677_10001742_pt1 | contig 19884 bp, 12 predicted proteins | sample M130m12015metaG_FD_155475 | JGI IMG/M metagenome (GOLD analysis project Ga0206677, IMG submission 155475) | Ammonia-oxidizing marine archaeal communities from Monterey Bay, California, United States - M1 30m 12015 | ecosystem: Environmental > Aquatic > Marine > Intertidal zone | place: USA...
AGGCCCAAATCTTACCACTTCGGTATCCTGAGCCGTTGAATGGCTCACCGAACATGAAATCATCAAAACCATCGCCATTGACATCCCCGAGGTAATTTAGGGACCAGCCAAGGAGTTTACCTTGCAAATTTGATTGAATGCTTTGGTCGCATGTACCGTTGTAGCCTGTCGCTTGTCCGAAGAAAATCTCCACTGCCGAATACCCAAGCGGGCTGAGGAAACTTCCTGTGTTGGCAACAAGCAAATCACTCATACCGTCGCCGTTCAAATCGCCATTTGCGGCAATTGTTTGACCAAAGCGAGGCCCATCCGTGGTCTGGGTAATGTTTCGAACAAAATCGAGCCCGGAAGTGTTTCCGCTGAAAATTTTCAGTTGACCGTTGTTCTGAATGGTTTCAGTTACATCTTCGACATAGGTGTACGCAACCGCCACCAAATCTGCCATTGAGTCGTTGTTCATGGTTTCTGAAGCAGCAACTGACCAACCGAGGGAAGTGTTGTCTGCTCCAGTCACATTCCACCACGATGAAGTTTCAAGTCCTGAAGCGTTGCCAAGATGAATGACAATGCGCCCCGGCGACCCAGTGTATGCTTCATCGGTGTCGTTCCAGCCGGGAGCACCGATGGCAACGTCCGAAAGTCCATCACCATTAAAATCGGCAACGGACAATCCATGACCGAACTTAGCACCACTCATGTCTCCTTCGAGCGTTACGTCTGCAACAGGTGAGGCTCCGCTGGTTGAACCGTAATGGATGGTCACTCGGCCGATTTCTGTGCCTGAACCGTCATAGAACGGTTCTGCAATCACAAGATCATCGAAACCGTCACCGTTCAAATCACCCATTTCAATCGCACCTTCATCGATGCCTTGAGCCCCAATGATTGCTTGTGATGGAGTTGGATTAATGCGGCCTGTGTCTTGGCCAGAGAGACTTCGCAGCAATCGCAATGTCACATTCTCATCTTGATCGACGGTGGTGACGATTTGCTCGAGCGAATTTCCATCAAGCCCCATGCCGATATGTGGCACGATGTTCGCATCCCGGAGCAGCACTCGGTGATCGTACATCATTCCATCAACTCGAATCAATCGGATTTCACCTGCATCGGGTGCAGCATAAGCGATGTGGACAACTTCTTGCTCATCCACTGCCAGTTCAATATCCCTGCTCACAGGGCCTTGATCGAGCATGGTATGAGACCATCGAGTGCCACTGAAATCAATCTCCCATAATGAGCCATTAATGTCGCGGAACACCCCCCACTCGAGTTCATTTTGACGAAGGCCAAGCCGGAAATCAGTTGGATTGATGTCTTCAACAATCGTTCGGACAAGCCACGTGGTCTCCAGATAAACTTGCCCTGCGTACGCCACTCGTGCGACTTTGATGTCCGTTCCGTCGGCGTACATGATGTACGGTCGGCCGTTTTCGCTGATGGCAAGTGAACAATCCACCAAGTTCTCCTCAGTGGTTGGAGCAACAGTGTCGACCAAAGCATCGTTCCAGCTTCCGTTAGATGCTTGGGTTGCAAAATGCAGTTCACCCTCAGCAGTCGTCCAACAAAGATTTACTTTTTCACCTCGAGAAAGCACCAAGTCCGGTGTGCCAGGCGTTGAATTTTCAAAAATTGAATCAGTCGATTTCACCCAAGTGTTCAAGCCAGATTCTTCCCGGACAACACCTTGCACCAATCCATCGAAGTCAAGTTGAGCCCCTGCAAAATCATGCCCATACCCATTCGAAAAAGGTACATAGTCACTGGTTTGGAGGACGGTCACCTCGGCATCCAACGAAGATCGTGGAATGGAATTGCTGGCCAATGGAGCCATTGATTGAATCAAAAACAAGACAGTAATGGTCAGCGCCAAGGTTGGAAAAGAGACACTGCGCTGCTCGGCCATAGCGCTGATACGCCCCCCCTCCTTGAAAACGCTTGTCGAAAAATGATTGGTATGACCCCCGTAGGGGGTCAGAATGCTGCACTCGGATGCGCGTCCGAAAACCAGAGTGAAGTTGACAAAAGAGGACCATCTGCAACCATCATGAACGGAGGTCATTGGCTCATTTGCGCTGATGGCCAATGGCCAAACAAAACCACTTGGGAGCCACTCGTGCAAGACGCAACTGTGATCATCGCTTGCGATGGAGCCTACCATCAATGCCTTGAGCACGGCATCTCGCCTAATGTGGTCATAGGCGACATGGACAGCATTGGGAAGATTGAACTCCCAGAGCAAATCAAACGGGTCGAAAAGCCAAACCAAGAGCGAAGCGATTTAGCAAAATCTCTAGCGTATGCCGAAGAACATTCGGCGACGAATATCGACGTCATTGGGATTGAGGGTGGTACATTGGGCCACAAAATTGCTCCACTTTTTTCCCTGTATGATGCACCTCAAAACACCACCCTTCATTTCCAACATGGTAGGATGATGTGCGTTCGAAACGGGAGCCTAGAGTTCGACTCTATAGAAAGAGGGAGCCGTGTTTCCCTGTTTGCAATTGGACCTGCCAAAGGCGTTCATCTCGAAGGATGTGAGTGGCCATTGAGGAACGAGACGCTCGAGCCAGGGACAAGAGGGTTGAACAACACTTCAGCCCAACCACAAGTGAAACTGACTGTGGAGGATGGTGCCGTGGTGATCTGCATCGAGCCCTTCACAAAGGGCCCTTAGGCAAGTATTCACGAATCATGGTAGAGTAATCACCCTCTCCATCCCATTTCATCGCATGTTCATCGACTCGAGCGCGCTCAAGCGTTTGCTCGAATCCACCCCAATCCTCAATCAAACTGAGTTTGAAGGCCGCCTTGGGGGTGTATCCTGGGAGGAAATTTCTCCAAGTGAAAGGCACTCGTCCTGGCGTGATTCGATTGACCATACCTACGATTGAAGTGTTGCAAGTTGTCAAGAAAGAATGGTACCATTCACCCTTTGCCGCCAATGAATTGGCCTTGTTTGTTAGTGCGTGAAGCAAGTCCTTGTCTTTACCCGGAGGCGTGATTGCTCGGAACATGTAGTCCTTATTGCCTCGTGCGTTGGTGCGCAGCCCCAGTAAATCCCGTTCAAAGCCAACCAAAAGGTAGAGTTCGAAATGGCGCCAAAACCCTGGCCATGGATGATAACGTTGGCCTTTTCTTCGGCGTGCTTCAAAGGAAAAGGAGAGGCATGTGCCATCATTGAATTCGAAGGTGAGGAAGGTGTGAGCCATGCCGTGAATGCTGTGAAAATGGTCGACAACAAACCACACATCTTTGATTTCATCTGCACGAACTTCAACGGTATCTGCCCAAGATTCATCTCGATCTCGAGTGGTTCTCCAAAAGAAATCTCGTACATTGTTGAACCGTATGGTGTCGCCGTTGATGTCGGCCGTCGTCGTCCGTTCACAATCTGAATTCCAATCGTCTTCCAGTTTAGGCACACGTGGCCGAACTCGAACCATCCAAATCAAAACCGACAGGATGAACAAACCTACGACGCTTAGGCCCATGTATCCAAGGAGCGACAACCAATCAAGTTCCATTTCGTTCACCACTTATGCCAGATTCGTAGGTCTTGGTCCCACCAATCCATCGAACCATCTGGTTGTTGGCGCCAGAGGGTTCCGGAGTCGTCGGTTGTGGTTGGCATCCCTTCTGGGTCAGGTGAACCATCAGGGAGGATTGTTGGGGTCGGGCCTAGTGAACGAAGTCCACTGCTCTCCTCTTCATCTTTGACCCGTACGAGCATGAAGAAAACGATCACTGCGACAATCAACCCAAGAGCACCAATTGAATACCAACCGACGGACTCAGTTTCCGTGTCTTCGCCAAAGGAACGACTTGGGAGAGCTTCCGCTTCCTCTTTCGTCAAATCCTCGCTTGGCTGCCGGACGAGGTTGAGGCCGTGAACGGTACGAATTTGCTCGTTATTGATCACTTCAAGGCCAATCAGATGAACCCCCGCAGGTAGAACTGAACAGTCGTAGGTGTTGCTTTCTGTACCGGGCAATTGTTGACCCTGAACCGACCAAATTTTATCGAACGAGGTGAAATCAACACCCGCCATGTTTGGAACCATCGTGATCATGCACGGGGTATCTGTGGTGTTGCCATCACCACGAACGCTTAACGAAAAGGCAGGTGCTGGTCGATTGTGAATGGTGATGTTAAGCCAAGATTCTGTGGTTTGACCCAAGTCATTCCGATAGGCTTCTTTGAGCATGTATTCACCCGCTGGCCAATGGGAACAGTTCAGTGAAGTTTGGTTGTCGAGAACAGTGAACGGTGCTCCTGAGAAGGTGCGAACGCCTTCCGCTGCATACCTCGGTCCGGTTTCATCAGCAAAGAGTCTGTCAATGGTGCACGCATCTCCTGTTTCGATCCATGAGGGGGCCTCAAGATCCAAAATGATTTGTGGTGTTTTCAGCGCTGGTCGGAGGACGTATGTTGGCAACTGAATCGTAGCGATGGTCTCGCCGTCTTGATTAACGATTTCCAGCCGGAGAGTGTGCTCGCCTTGAGCCCACGCATCGTAAATAATGCTGGCATTTGATTGACCAGAAAATGACATCGTCTGGCTGTCATGGACTTCCCGATCTTTATGGACGCCATACAGTCGAAGCTCGATATTGGTGAATTCATTGGTGGTGTTCATGATGACAACCACTCGGATAGCATCTGCATCACCGTCTTGATTGAGGTCAAGGGTGTCGTTACGAAGGGCGACTAAAACAAGCCCTTCTTCTTCCAAGGCCTCCTCAGAGGACGAAGGTTCTGCAGCAACGGTTTCCACTAAACCAAGTGGAGCGCCCATACTGGCCAACAGCACAAACAGCATCAGGAGGCTGCTTGGACGTCGATCAAGCATTGGCTTCACCTTCCGTAATTTCTGGCGCCGGTATTGGCACCGGAGGGAGGTTTTGAAGCGGAATCATGCCCGTTTGCGGTTGGGCTTGACTCATTTCTTCAAAAGACCGAGATTGTTTTTCCTCGAAAAGGGCGTCCTCTAAATCCTGTTCATCTCGTCCTGATTTGACAATCAATGCGGCACTTGCCCCCAAAATGAAGCCAAGACCGATGACGAGGTAGGTCAACCAGGAGGCTTCAGGATTTTCACCGAGGATGGCCACTGCTGCGGCGAATTCTCCATACTCATCCGACCAACCATCGTTGTTTGAATCAACACACCCTTGCACGTCGCGCTTGGATGTGCCAGCCTGCTCTGGGCAGTCATCTCGGAAGGCACCAAGCGGCACATCGCCGAATCCATCACCATCGAGGTCTCGCCATTGCAAGGCTTCTGTTGGGAAGGCGTCTGCTGTACCTAGAGGATGAGCTTCCCACGCTGCAGTTGGATCAGACCAACCGTCGCCATCAGTGTCACGGCAGCCAAGGCGGTCAAGCATGGAAGTGCCGCGAACTTCTGGGCATGCATCGCCTTGGTTCCCGTCTTCTCGGTCGCCGTAACCATCGCCATCAGAATCTCGCCATTGGGTTGGTTCGTGAATGAACGCATCGCCAAGGTCCGACCAACCATCGCCGTCCGTGTCAGCACAACCCCAGCGATCGCCGCCAGAGGAAGGGCCGACTGAAGTGCCGGCCTGATCGGGGCACACATCGGCGGTTGTGCCTCGGGGATTGTCCCCTCGTCCATCGCCATCGATGTCATGCCATTGAGTTGGGTCCATAGGCCACGCGTCACCACGCCCCCCTGGGCTTGCAAGCCAAGCATTTGTTGGGTCAGACCATCCATCTTGGTCGCTGTCAGGGCAGCCCCATCGGTCGAAGGTGGAAGCGCCCTCGGTGGTCTTGCAACCATCGCCGCGGTAGGCATTTCGCAACGTTTGACCATCGAAGTATTCGATGTTGTCACCGTACCCATCATCATCTGTGTCATGCCACTGACTACGGTCTTCGGGGAAAGCATCGGCAAACCCAGCAGGGTGAGCAATCCAATCGTTTGTTGGATTCGAAAATCCATCTTTGTCCGTGTCACGGCAACCCAAACGGTCGGCGTAAGAAATCCATCCGGATTCTACTTCTTCAGGCGAAGAGAATACGCACACATCGCCCTCATAACCATCCAAATTGTCACCGTAACCATCGCCATCCGTGTCGCGATATTGTGAGGGAATGAAAGGGAAATCATCAACTTGAGAGGCTCCGTAAGTTTGGTTATCGCCCCACCCATCTTCATCGGTATCAAGCCACTGAGTGGGATTATCGGGGAAGTCGTCAACGAGGTTTGCGCCTTCGCTTTGGTTGTCACCCCATCCATCAAAATCACGATCACGCCACTGCGTTTCTTCGAATGGGAAAGCATCCGAACCATTGACGACGGTCCAGTTGACATCACCATCGGAGTAGGAATCGCCATCAGAATCTGTGCAGCCATAACGGTCACTGGATGAACTGCCCGTAATGAAGGGGCAAGCATCCGGTGTTGTAGCATTGAACAGGTACGAGCCAATGCCCCAGCCGAGGCGAGAGGCGTTCCAGCCTTCATCAGCCCAGTTGTCACCATAGCCATCGGAATCAGTATCGTTCCATTGGGTTGCATCGATTGGGAAGGCATCACCTGTACCAACAGGGTGTGCAAACCAAGCGGTGACGCCATCAAGGCCACCTGGGTCCTCATCAGAGTAGCCGTCCCCGTCGGAGTCAAGGCATCCGAAACGGTCCAATGAAGAGTAACCTCGACGGTAAGGGCAATGGTCGCCCTGGTAGCCATCAAGGTTGTCGCCGTAATTGTCATTGTCGCTGTCAAGCCACTGCGTCGGTTCGAGGAAAAAGGCGTCAGCGCCGTTTTGTGGCAACCACCCCGCTTCGGGATCCGACCAGCCATCGTCGTCGGCGTCAGGGCAGCCTTTCCGGTCATTGGAAGAGGAACCCACCACCTCGTCGCAATCGTCATCGATGTCAACAAAGCCATCTTCATCGCTGTCACGGTTCGTCTTGTCAATCGAAGGTGTGATCGTATAATCGAACCCATCATTGCACCATGAATCGTCTGCTTTGACCTTGAAGTACACGAAGCCTTGTGTGCCAACGGTGGTCGAGAGGGTTTTCGAGGCTGCGTTATCATCGACATAGGAGTCAACAATGGTTCCGCCCTGAGCGTCAAGCAAGGAAACCCGTCCTTGCCACCCATCGCCGATGCACCACCATGCTGGACCGTTCATGGTTCCAGAAAAAGAAATCTGAACAATATCACCTTTCTTTGCTTCTATCTTCCAAAAATCAGACTGATCATTCCCTGCATCGCAATCAGGGTCGCAGACATAACCGCTGGAAGTAACGCCATCTGTCAGGGGCGTCGCACTCTGAATATTGTTGTCGGCGACTGCAGGTGGAATTGTGCAAAGCAGCAAGGCCGCGAGCCATAGGGCCAACACACGCCTCGCGAGCATGGTTGCCCAAGAGGTGGTGTGCCTATGAACACTACCCGTCGCCATTGACAGGGAGTGGTAACAAAATTACCGATTTAGGACTGTGGTCAAGCCCAAGGCAAGAGGTTCATCAATCGGAAGCAATGAATTCCGTCTATCCGCACGCTGACGTGGTGTTTTTGTGCTTAATTGCCCAATATTGAGGCGTAAATTTTCTCGAAATCTTCTGCATTGTGCTCATATGTATACTTCGACAAAACTCTCGCTCTACCTGCTTTTGCCTTGTCAATTCTCTGCTCTGGAGCATCTAACATTCTGCATACAGACTTCGCCAAATCATTCGAGTCTCCTGATTTGAAAAGGTCGCCGACTGAACCATCAATCATTTCAGTCAACGGAGGCTGGTTTACTGTTACAACTGGCGTACCACTGGCCAGTGATTCGAGTGGGATCAAGCCTTGGCCCTCATAATATGAGGGGTAGACAACGAGATCGGCAGAACGGAAGTGCTGTGCTAAATCATCAAACGACATACTGCTGCGGATAAATAAGGCATGTTCGACGCCTAATTTTCGAGCATTTTTGAGCAGTCTTTTCTTCATATGCCCCCTGCCCACGATGACCAATCTTGCCCCTGGGTGCTGTTGTAAAATAGCGGGGAGTGCTCGAATCAGCGTCATGTAGCCTTTTCTGGCGACCAGTCTTCCAACGGCTAAAATCATCGGCGTTTTCGTCTCTGCCAAATAACTCAGAGCAGATTCGTCTCCGCAGTCATACATTGTCCGTATTTTTTCATGGCTTAATTGCTCCTCCTCATCATCTTGGTTTGGAGGTCTAAACACCTTATGATCGCAACCCCACAAGACAACTTCACAGTTAAAATTCTCAGATGGCTTGTACCAATTTTCGAATTCTGAAAGGGTCGATTTGGAATTCGAAACGCAAACACTTGACTCGAGGATTCCTGCTCTCTCATATTTTGAATAATATTTACCAGTCAATCGAATCGCCAGATCATTTGGATTTCTCCAAGTTGCGGATTCTTTGGCCTTTGCTGCTCGAATGACCCCCTGCTTTTCGCCCAACCAAGAGCCATGTAAAGATGAACACACTGGAGCGATGTTCTCTTCAATAAATCTGAATTCTTTTCTAGAAAAAGATGCCAACGGCAAATGGATATGGATCACATCGACCGGTTCTAAACGATGCAAATGCTTTAGCGCTTTTAATGAGTTTTTAGCATAAGATCGAGTAAAAGCCATCGGGGCCTTTAACCAGGGCACTTCGATGATTGTGACACCTTGTTGGGCGGGAGCTTTTCCTTTGTGGGCTCGTGTGATGATGGTGATGCTGTGCCCACGTGCCGCCAAATGGCCTGCAAGATGGAACACCACCGAGCCAATGCCCCCCCATCGGGGAGGGTATTCACCCGACACCATGACAATGTGCATGTGAGTCCGAGGGCGCACTTGGGTTTCAATGTCACCGAAATGAATGACCGCCCGCTTCAACTTCTCGTTCCAATGCTTTGAAGGGGGTTGTGTTGGTCGGGGAATCATGGGCGAAAAACTCCCAGTTACCGTGACGGTGATTCTTCCAACTCGAAATGAGGAGGAAGCATTAGGTCCAACCATTGACGCAATCCCTCGAGGATGGTGTAAAAACCTCGAAATTATGATCGTTGATGGAAACTCCAGCGACCGGACGCGTGAAATCGCCCTTGAAAAGAAAATCCGAGTCCATCTTGAAGACCGGAAAGGATACGGTCGAGCCTACAGAACAGGGTTTGACGTTGCTAAAAACGACATCATCGTGACAATGGATGCCGACTGCACATACCCTGCTGAACTCGTGCCAACCCTCGTGAAGCGCTTGCTTGATGATGACCTTGATTTCATCACATGCGATCGACTCTCACTCGCTGAAGAGGGTTCAATGCCCGGCATTCATGGATTTGGAAATTGGGCGCTTTCCTTCACCGCTCGACTCTTGTTTGGATACGGAATCAAAGATTCTCAATCTGGCATGTGGGTGTTTAGAAAATCTATCTTCGATAACGAAGCCATGCGGCCAACCAACGACGGTATGCCCCTCTCTGAAGAGATGAAAATTCTCGCTCGCCGAGTCCTCGGAAAGGACAAGGCTGTAGAAATCTCCGTCCCGTACCGCCCACGTGTTGGAGAGGCTGAAATTCATACATGGGGCGATGGATGGAAGAACTTCAAATTCCTCTTCGCTCGTCGAGTCGGTCTTCACCGAACTCGAACTCCGTGGGGCTCACGCCCTTCGAACCCCGACTCAACCAATGGCGATCTTCCTGAACAAGCTTGAGGTGATGTTCAGTGGAGTTTTGGCACCAAAGATGGTCAACCAATCAAATCGGATTCCATCGGGCCGTAGTCAACGATTTACTCACCAAGCACTGGTCGACCATTGAAGCAAATCAAGGCGCCAATGTGCTCGTACCATTATGTGGAAAAACGTTGGATATGCACTGGTTGGTCGACAAAGGCCACACGATTACAGGGATCGAATTAGTCGAAGAGGCTGTTCATCAGTTCTTTGACGAAGCAGGTATTATGCCAATTATTCATCAAGAAGGCGTTCACCAAAGATTCACTGCCGGGGATTTGACCATCATTCAAGGTGATTTGTTCACCCTGCCAGCGAACGCTGCTTCTTGCGCGGCATGGTACGATCGAGCGGCAATGGTGGCGCTTCCCTCAAGCATGAGGCAAGCCTATGTGGAACAAATTCATTCACTGTGCGCACCGGGTTCTGTAGGTTTGATGATCACCTTTGCGTACCCGCAAGAGCAAATGCAGGGCCCTCCGTTCTCGTTACCAGATCAGGAAGTCCTCGCCTTGTTCGCAGACCGATTTGAAGTCACCTTGCTTGAAACTGTTCAACTGGAAGATGAAAAACGACGGGGCCTTTCTGAACTCACGTCATCAGTGTTCCAACTGGTACGGATTTGAATCATACGTTGTCCCAATCAAGGTCTGCACCCGTCAATGGCTTTGCTTCCTCTGGTTCACCGTCTTCTTCTGCTTGAACTTCGGTCGCGCCATCCATGGCACCACCTTCTAAGGAAACTGGCGCTGATTCATCGATTGGTTCGACTCGCTTCACAGAACTAAATGCATCCCAGGATTCAATCATGTCCAATTCAGCAAGTCGTGATCGGCGACGGGTGGCGATCATTGCCACCACTACAAGCAGCCCGACAAAGCCACCAATTGCACCGACGAGCATCATTGTTCTGTTGTCGGTTGGAGGCTCGGTGATATCGAGGGTGACGCTGATGACATCGACGTTAGCATCTTGTCCTTCGCCATCGGTTGCGATCACTTTCATGTTTGGCCGACCAGCGCCGTCTGGACGCAGTTCAAGTGTCCCTTCCCACACACCGTCACCGTTTGTATCTGAAAGATTGAACGACCATTCTTGTTGGTCGTACTTGACCGTTACACGTACGTCTTCAGTCGTTCCATCGGCGTCTTCCATTTTTACGCTGACCGACAAGGTGTTGAGTTCATCTGCGACGAGGGAAACTGGAGAATAAACAAGGTTCGACAGGCGGGGTAAACTCGATTGAACGGTGATGTTGGCAAAGACTTCGTCTTCTCCACCACGGCTGTCGCGGATGTAGAGTGAAATCATATGCTCACCCGGCAACAAACGTACTTCGTCCATGCTCCGTGTCGAGAGGATACTGTACGTCCCATTCAGAGCCCAGTGGCGCCATTCTCGGGCCACCATGTCATCATCAGCATCACTGGATTCCTCGCTAAGAAGAATTGATTCTCCAGCCTCAATTGAATCTCGATTTGTTGGTGTGACCATCGTAGCGATTGGATCTGATTGGCCAATGGTGAGGGTGAGGAACGTACTCGAAGTCAGGCCAGTTTCGTCTTGAAGCGTGACTTCGATGGCATGAGTTCCAGCTGGAAGATTGCTGATATGGGTTTGACTTGGGTCGACGGCGTCCAAAAGGGGTTCAGTCAACAAATCACTGCGAACCGTCAATGTGAAATTATCTCCATCGTAATCCAAGGAAGGAACTGCGTTCCAAAAGATTGGGTCAGAGGAGCGGAAGATCTCGCCATCAATGGGCGTAATCAATTCGAGAACCGGGGCAGAGGTCGAGACTTCAATGGTCCTCGACACGAGCACTGGCTCATGAATTCCATCATCCAAACTGAGCGTGATGGTGTGTGTTCCTGCTGAGAGTCGACCGTCAAAGATGAGGTAATCCTCGCCCTCGGGGGTAAGGCGACCGTCCAAATCACTGGACCAAACGACGACTAAATATTCTGAGCCTGCAAACGGTTGGGCATCTGCGCAGTGCCAAGTACCATTGATCGGATAGGTGAAGCAAGCAGCATCGTAATCGCCTGAGCCGTTGGCAGAGAACCATATTGTTTCTGAAGAAGTGTAGACTTGAGTTTCAAAAGGCGATTCGATTACAGCCCGAGGCAGCGAATTATCAACAGTCACCAAGGTGCTGCTGATCCGTGTTGCATTGATGTGTTCTGGCCGATCGTCAACCACCCGCATTTCGATGGTGTGAACGCCCCTCGAGAGGTGACCAGTCCATGTTGTAGCATTTGTTCCATTGGACCAAGCCAATTGCCCATCAAGGCTCGACCACCATTCAACCTCGAGCGTATCACCTTCGGGGTCGATGGTTGCTGTTCCATCAAATGTAAGTTCGTCTTCGCTGGCGCTTCCTGTTCGAATCACGTCAAAGAGAGGCTCGGGGACTTCATTGTACAATTCAACTGGAATCGTGTATGTGGTTGGCATGTTGATGTCGTCTGAGGCGTGGATGACCAAATCAAAAGTCGAAGGAACACTCTCTGCCATTGAAAGGTTCATCCAAAGCTCAGTAGGACAAACGGATTGCTGGTTTGAGCCACCTTGTTGATACGATCGCGTAATCCAACATGACATTGGATCGCCTTCTGGGTCAAAGGTTTGAGACATATCGATGCGAACACTTTGGGTGCGAGGGATGATGAGTTCCGACCATGGAGAAAGGGCGGGTTGGATATCAATCACAATCGTCGGGGGCTGGTTGACGAGTTCGATCGTGCGTTGCTCGGAGGTGCAGAAATCTTCGTCACAGACATCGAGCGTAATTGTGTGGATCCCATCGGAGAGGGAGCATGACCACATGTCATTGCTGTTGGCAGTGAATGGAACTCCGCCAGATGGACCGTTGGGCTCCTGCCAGGTTCCTGTGCAGGAGTTCTCAATGTCGCCATCCAAGGTGCTCGTCCATGTGAACGTCAATAAATCGTTATCCAAGTCCCATGAGTCTGAAGCATTGAACAAGATCGGTGCCTGAGACGGGAAAACTTGGCTGTCGAAAGGCGTGTCCCACATCACGAATGGCGGTTGGTTTTGCAAGGGTAAGACGCAATTCATGAATCGGTCTTGGTCAAGTGTCACGCTGGTTGTATTGGAGACGCTGTCATATCCGCAAGAAATGTCAACTGTGTTATGACTCGAAGCACCTGTGTTTGTCCATTGTTGACCAATGAAGTCAGGTAGACTGACGTAACCTAAGTCATTGGTTGACGCTTCAATTGAAGGTTCGAACGATGTGAAACTCGCATTGACGTTGGCGTTTGGAATCCCGTTGTTGACGGTGTTTACGACCCACACAGTGATGTCCCAAGCCACATCGATATGAGCACCTGAAGCGATGGTTGCAAGCGTCAAGTCCACGCCGGATGGTCGATGAAGATGGAGCGACGAAGTGCTGTCGAGTTGCAGAGCTTGTGCGCCTGTCGCGTCGGTGAGTGTTGACCAGTTCACCTGACTGTTTTGCAGCACGATCGAGCCCGTACAATCGGCAGTGATGGTGTTTCCATATCCGGAGAGATTCGTGTGGTCCACCAAAGTAAGGCATGTTGTGTCACCAGAGAGTTGTGTTCTGCTTAGGCTTGAGGGGAAATTGCCGTTATTGTCTGCATTCCATTCGATGCCACTGTGATTGCCAGTCATGGTAATGAGGTCCATGTCGGCTGCGGCGTAGTTGAGGGAAATGGCTGGAATGCCGGGTGAATCCATGTCGATGGTTGCGTCGTGCAGTTGGACACGGCCACCTTGTTGACCGAGCGTCAAACCTTGGTTGTCAACAATCAGAGGTGAGCGGGCCGGGTTGTTGTTTGAAAGAGTGAGTCCGTAGAGCCACAAGTCAACAGAATTGAGCGCATAAAGGCCTGAACCTGAGGATCCTGTGATCGTACAGTTCCGGCACGTCACATCACCGGAAGATGATTCAATGTCATTTGATTTTTCATAGAACAATCCGGCCTGATCGCCGAGAGGCGTGGAAGCGGGGTCGCCACCGTTGTCATTGGCGGTCAAATTTTCGAACGTAACATAACGTGCGTCGTAAACATGCGCCCCTGATTGTCCGTTGGAGGAAAGATTGAGCCCCTCAACAATCACCGTCGCTTTGTCGATGAACAAGCCATCCTTGGTGTTGTTGTGAAGGTTCCAATCCGACCCTTGCATAGCGCCGCCTGAAGTGGATGAGACGCCAGAGCCAACTGAACCTGAAACTGTAAGGCCGTCAAAGTGTGGCGCAAAGAACGAGGAACGTACGGCGACACCCGATTCATGCGGACCTTGCCCTGGGTCGCCAGAATCAAGGACGGTTAAATTTCGGAAGGTTGTCGAACTGTCAACGAAATACAGGCGCACACCGACGGTCGTTGAGTCCTCGACAAGGGTGTTCTCGAACCATGCTCCGGTGGCGTTGACATCGATGGCAGCATAGCCTATGTTGGCAGTCGTTGCCCCAGCACCACCAGTGCCACGGACTGTAAGATTGGTGAAATCTGCTGTCTCATAATTTGTGTAATTCGTATGGTTGAGTTTGTCAACATAGACACCTCTGTACATTGAATTGGTGACCGTAGCATCTTTGACAACCGCTCGAGTGTATCCCCCGTCATCCACATGCCGAACAATGATTCCATTGTCCGATTTGTCGATGGTGAGGTTGGTCAACAAGGGCTGACTGTCCTCGACCCACACGCCTGCAACCATGGCCCAGGAGGAACCGCTGATGTTGTCCATGACGACGTTACGAACCAATCCACCGGAACCGCCCCAGATGTTGATCGCTCGAGTGAGGTGATCTGTAAAATAAGCTCCATCGACGATGGGCGTACTGCCAGCACCGATTGAGAGGCCAATTCCATAGCGCCAATCATTTTGAAACGGAACCATGCGGCCTGCTTGGTCGATGTAGAGATCGTGAATGGTCGGTGAGGAGCCGCTGAATAAATCCATGCCGACTCGGTCGGGATTGATGATGGTGAGGTTGGCGAAAAACGGGTTACTTCCGTACATTGTAACCCCATAGATTGAATCTTCAATCGTTAAGTTATCAATCACAGAGCCTCGTCCGTTTGAACTGCTGTTGAATTGGAGACCTTCGTGGTCAGAACTAGCGAATGAATACATGACAACTGGGCAGCTTCGTGTGCCTTCGACCGTTAGACGACCTTCAATGTAAATTCGTGCACCAGCCCCAAGTTCAATCTGAGTGCACGCACTGACGACGAGTTCGTCGAAGACGGCAATCGTGTAACTTGTCGTCACGGTTACTGTTCCCGACCATGTGGTCTGCGCTTTTGGTGAGGCATGTTCTGCTTCAACTGGTGCAGATTCGTCAAGGTCGCTTGCAGGAGAGAGAACGCCGCCATACGGCATGCTCACCAACAATCCAACCAAGACAAGAGCCAACCAATGTCGATGCGCCTTGGAGTCCATGTCCTTAGGCCGTTGCAAATGCACTTCAATGGTTCGGCTTTGTGCATGCCTTGACTGTATTCGGGCATCGTGTCATTACTTCGCAACCAATAAGACCAGTCGGTGGCTGGCCAAATCATGCCTGAGGCTTTTGTGTTGTTCAAAACCCTTCCATCCCACGAGCGTGAGGTCTACCTTGCTCTATCGGGACACAAAGCCATCGCCGAGGTCCATGCCCTTTACGGTGAATTCGACCTTTTGGTCCGCGTCAGTTCGGAAGATGCTGGTGAACTCACCTCGATGCTGATGAGAGAATTCCGTCAAATTACTGGCGTAAAGGAAACACAGACGCTGATTGCTGTCGAATATTAAGGTGAGAAATATGGCGATTGGATTTGTATTAATTACCACGCAACCGGGACGAGAGCATGATGTCCGTGCAACGCTTGATAGCATCGAATTTGTCACTGACCGATGGATGCTTTTTGGCGAATATGACTTGATTGCTCGAGTTCAAGCAGATGATGAATATACACTTACCCGCTGCATTGTTGAAGACATTCGAGTCATTGATGGCATCGCAGACACCAAGACGTTGATCGGTGCTGAACTCTAATCACAACAGCGAATGAAGCTGACTCTCGAGGGTTTTTGCCGCCCGGGGGCACCCCGCCGCTCGGTGTTGAGTGATGGCTTCCCGAAGCGCAATCCTTCGCATGTTGGGTTGCAACTTTGCTTTACACGTCCACCACCGGGCGTGCAACCGGTGGAGGGTTGCGCTCGTTGCAGTCTTTCCTGGCTCTTTGGTCAGATTGAACATCTGTTTGGCCTTAATGTCGTCTAAGCCGATCAATTGCTCGACCAGCGAAAGTCGCAGTGCATCGGCTCGGATGCTATTGGTTTGAGCTTCAATTGCTTCTTCCATCCGTTCGATGTTGAGGGGTGCGGCATCGCCGGGCTTGGTCGCAAGGAGGGCGGCTTTTGCCTCCATTCCTAACAGAAGAGGTTGTGCAAACCCGGCAATGCCTGCGAGCGAGCCACGAAGCCTTTCTGCTCGATCGAAATCCCCTTCAAAGAGGGCAAGAGCGTGTTGAATCATCGAGAGAGCAACAAGCGTTACAGAGCGTTGCTCTGGGTGTCCTTCTGGAATTTTCACCTTCGCAAGGTATAGTTTCACATCGTTGGAAAGTGATGGGTCGTGTTCGTCAAACACTCGGTCATCCAGTCTTCTCGAGGCGGCAGCGAGGGCCATTCGATTGATGTCGGCCTGGTCTGCTGAATCAAGACCCTCCTCAATGATTTCATCTGCATCTTGAATTCGCCCTTCAAGCATGGCCAATCCAAGCGCTAGGTGACGGGATTCTGCGGAATCTTCGAGGCCTTCGAGGTGACGGCGGACATGGTCTGGTTCGCATCGCTCAATCGCCACTTTCCCTGCTAAGTAATGCAAATGAGAAGGCATCGTAGAAACCTTGATCGCTTGCTCCAGTAAGACAGAAAAGGCACCAGAATGGGTTTCCAGCAACCGCTCCATTTCTGCATCAAGTTGCGTATCCATGCCTTCTTCGAGGCTGGCAATACGGTGGTAGAGGAGGATGATTTGGTCGTCTGCCGTTTCTGCTAAGCCTTCCCAGTGTTTGACTGCGGCCTTGTGCAACCTGCGCTTTGTGTCGTCGTCAAGCGCAGACCTGCGAACATTGCGGACCAAGTGTTGAATTTCCATTTTCTCAAGATTTGAGGTCCAGCGCAAGAACGCATAGTCGTCCAATGTGCCGACGACTTCGCTGTCGAACGCTTTGCTTGCTTCGATGGGCATTGGGACCATCACGATATGGTCCAGTCCGCTTCGAGTTGAATGATCGAGGGTGGACAGGACCACGTTCTCCACATAGGATTGAACATCGGCCCCTGCTTCTGGCAAGGGCGAACCTTCCTCGTGGAGAAGAATCGCAAGCGGGTGACCTCCGAGGCTTTCTGCGATGTGCATTCGTTCCCCTTCCCCAATCGAGTCGCCCAAGAGCAGGGCTGCATCCTTGACTTCAAGCGAAGGAACAGCAATCCGAGGAAGGGCTTCAGGGAACGAAAGGGGTTCACGCCCGATCAGGAGCATGTGGGCAGCTGCTGCAGTGTCAAGTTCTTTGCAAAAGGCGCGGATTGAGGCAATGTGACGCTCTGGAATGAGGTGAGCGTCATCGATAACAAGGACATCCCCTTTGCACTTCATTGCGGCGTATTCAGCAAGCGCATGGTTATTCTTGGGAAAGGGACCTTTGAAGCCCCATTGGTCGCACAGAGCATGCAAGTCAGTGAATTCACCAACCTGTGCCCAACGAACATTGGTCCCTGAATCGAGAAGGTGCTCACTGACAAGACCCCCCACCGTCGTTTTACCAATTCCAGGCAAACCACTCAACACCATGCAGTGTTCTTGGAGAATGCTTTCACTGACCTCAGCGGCAAGGTGATGACGGCCATGCACTTCCCCAAGCACTGGTAAGGCACCGAATGAATTTCCCCGAGAGGTCTTCTTCGAGACCTTTGCATCACCGAGTGAGTCGAGTTTCTCACGTCCTTGATCGGTGAGGTGATAGACATGCCTTCGTCGAGAACCACCGCCGATGACGTGTGCTTTTCTTTTGTACACAAGTCCACTGCTTTCAAGCGCACTCAACGGGGCATTTAGAGCGCTTCGGACAACGCCAAGTGCCTCACTGATTCCAGGAAGCGAGAGGTGCCGAGTGACGTCCCAAGCTTTTTCCATCGCCGGTGAAAAGCCTCCAAGCCAGCGCAAAATACGCTCTTGAGGACCCGATAGACCACCAACCATGCCCCACCGAAGCACAGGCTCCTTTCTAACCACCGCTTTTGTTGCGTCAGCCTCAGCCAACCAAGGGTTTCCTTTTTTGGGGGCGGCGGGAAGGAAAGGGCATGCCTGTCACCCTCGCTTCGGTGGATTTTCCCAAGCGACCCGGGGTGTACCTCTTCAAAACCAACAAGGGGCGTGTTCTCTATGTTGGAAAGGCGACGAAATTGAATGAGCGAATTCGCTCCTACTTTGCTCAGACACCCGACCGGCAAATGATTCCAGAACTCGTGCGAAGGTCCGACGACATCGAATGCATTGTGACCAATTCCCCCGAAGAGGCGCTCATCCTCGAACGTCAATTGATACGGCAACACAAACCTCGCTACAATTCAATGCTTAAGGATGACAAATCCTACCCATTCTTAGTGCTGACAAAGGAAGAAATTCCACGCATCATGTACACTCGACACCCTCCCAAAGGCAGCCTACGATGGGGGCCTTTTCCCAACGCTGGTGCGGCAAAACAAGTCATGCAACTCCTTCGAAGACAGTTTGGAATCCGGGATTGCAAAGAGTTGCTCCCCCAAGGCTGCCTCTCGATGCACATCGGCCTCTGTGCTGGTCCATGCATCGATGCAACTGGCTATGCTGAACGAGTCAACACCGCCCGCCGGGTCCTCAACGGTGACGCTGCAGCGTTGCTTGAGGAACTCGCCAGCGAGATGGATGCCGCTTCGGAAGCGATGAAGTTCGAACAAGCCGCCGCACGACGGGATACCATTCGGGCTGTCCGGGCCACGACAGGCCAGCATGTGGTCTCAAGCAAGGTGTATCGAGACTGCGATGCGATTGGGATTGTGGCGCAAGGCGAGATGGCGGCTGTCGTGATCATGCATGCCGATCAAGGGGTCGTGAAGGGACAAGAAGTGTGGCCAATGGTCCACCGTGGCGATTTGGGCGAGACTGTGGCAAACTTCGTGGCCGAACATTATGCCAACCGCCGCCCACCCCGCTTGCTGCTCACACCAACGCCGCTCTTGGACGGTGTTGAGGAATGGCTCTGCAGCCGTCGAGAAGCAAAGGTCGAGGTGAGAACGCCGTTGAGAGGCGATTTGGTTACCTTGTTGACCCTTGCGCGACAAAACGCAGACATTCAGATGACGCGATTGGCCAATGCAACAAGCGGGTCGCTTGAACAACGAGCAGCAAACGAAGGTGCTGCCGTCTTGGGCATGGAGCAACTCAACCACATCGTGTGCTTCGACATGGCTCAATTGCTAGGTGATGAACGGGTTGGCGCAAGTGTGACGCTTCGCAACGGCCGACCGGCAAAGAAAGAGTACCGAACTTACATCGTCAAAACCGACGCCATGGATGACCTTCGAATGATGAGGGAAGTGGTTGAACGTTGGCTGAAGCGCCAAGATACTTGGCCCGACCTGTTGTTGATCGATGGAGGTGAAACACACCTCTCGACCATCTCAGCGCTCCTTGAGGAACACGGTGTGCTTGGTGAATTCGGCCTTGCAGCTCTGGCCAAACGGGAAGAAACAATTTACAGAAACGGTCACGAGCCAATCGTTCTTGACCGAAAGGGACGGGTTATGGTCCATGCTCGAGATGAAGCACATCGATTTGTCAACACCTATCATCGAAAACGTCGTGGCAAAAGCAGAATGGCTGATCCGCTCCAAGGTGTGGAGGGGCTCGGTGCAAAAAAAATGCAGAACTTATTGCGGCATTTTGGCGGCCGGCAAGGCATACAACATGCTTCAGCAGACAACCTCACAACCGTACCAGGCATTGGCCCAGCGCTTGCGCAACGCATCTATGATGCACTGCACAACTGATCATTCGAATCGCTCATCGCCAAGGTCTTGCAGAAGGGTATCATCGAACGACGGCACGGTTGTTTCCATTGGGGCA
>Ga0206677_10001743_pt1 | contig 19883 bp, 18 predicted proteins | sample M130m12015metaG_FD_155475 | JGI IMG/M metagenome (GOLD analysis project Ga0206677, IMG submission 155475) | Ammonia-oxidizing marine archaeal communities from Monterey Bay, California, United States - M1 30m 12015 | ecosystem: Environmental > Aquatic > Marine > Intertidal zone | place: USA...
ACTGATGAGTGCACGGTGTTCTGAAAAACAGATTTTGTTGAGCAACCATCGGGTTGCGAAGTTATCACTGCAGTCGAGCACAACAGCCACATCCCGAACAGTTTCGCGCATCGCGTGTTCGTTCAGGCGTTCAGGTAGCGGAATGATTGTGGTTTCGGAATTCCATTCACCCAGACTTTGGGCGGCAGCTTCAGCTTTGTGGCGTCCGATATCCTTAGGACGAAACAGTATCTGACGCGGGAGGTTAGTGGCATCAACTTTATCGAAGTCATTAATATAGATTTTGCCGACACCTGCTGTAGTGAGATACAAGCTGGCGGTAGCGCCGAGACCTCCAGCACCCACAATAAGTACGCTGCTTTTGCCGAGACGCTTCTGACCCTTAGGGCCAATTGGCGGTAGGCTGTAGTGGCGGGCGTAACGAATGGCATTGGCATCTGAAAGGCTCATGATTTGAAGGGTCTCCTTAAAGGCAAAGTTTATTTTAGCCGATGTTCGTTTTGCGGGAACTAGTGCGCCTTCGGCGCCATTCGCCCTGAGGTAACCCGGGGCAATCCGGCAAGGTCGAGCATTGTCGATATTTCGACAAAACGGTGATCAGCCAGCAAAGCGCGAATGGCTTCTCCCTGCATAAACCCATGCTCCAGCAGCAGCCAACCTTCTGCGTTGAGGTGTTGAGGGGCGTTTTGGACGATAGCGCGTATGGCATTAAGGCCATCGTCACCTGAGTACAGCGCAAGGTCGGGTTCAAACTGAAGTTCAGGATCGGTAAGGCCGTTTTCCTTCAATCCGATGTAGGGCGGGTTAGATACGATTATGTCAAAGTTCGGGTCTGCTGTTTCGCCGGCAAGTGCGGCAAACCAGTCGCCCTCATGCCAGTTAACCTGCTGCTCAGAGCAGGCAGCATTTTCGGCAGCAATTTCGAGCGCTTTGCGGCTGATATCAGTAGCGTGAAGGTGACAGTGTGGGCGATCACTGCCAATAGCGAGAATTACGGCGCCGCTGCCCGTGCCAAGGTCGAGCACACGAGAAGAAGATTCTTTGGGGATTTTGGCAAGGGTGAGTTCCACCAGCAGCTCTGTCTCGGGTCGCGGAACCAGCGTATCGGGAGTCACTTTAAGGTTTAGCGTCCAGAACTCTCGGTTGCCGGTGATGTGAGCAATCGGCACGCGATTTCGCCGCTTCTCCAGCAGTTTCGCAAACAGTGCCTGATCTGCCGCACTGATTTCGTCATCGCTGCAGCTGTAAATCTGCGCGCGTGATTTGCCCAATACCATGCCCAGCAATAACTCAGCATCCAGTCGTGGGCTATCACTGCTGTCGGCTAAGCGCTGGCTCGCCAGTTTAATAAGTGGTGCTATCTGCATGGGATACGGGCTTGTGGAATGGGGGATAGGACTTTAGTGTTTGGAGCGCAGGCTCTATAGTAAGCTCTGCAGCATAATTATTGGAATTCAGTCATGAGCAAGTTCGCTAAACATCCGGAAACCCAGTGTATTCACGCTGGTGACACCATCGATCCCTTAACCGGGGCGGTTATGCCGGCAATTTACCCGAGTTCTACCTATAAGCAAGAAGCTTTTGGTGCCTGGGGGGATTATGCGTATTCCCGCAATGCGAACCCGACTCGTGCAGCGCTTGAGCGATGCGTGGCTGAGCTTGAGAGTGGCACAAGCGCCTTTGCCTTTGCTTCTGGAATGGCTGCATCGGCGGCGGTGCTGGAATTGCTTCCGGCCGGCAGCCATATGGTTGCCTCGCGAGGCATGTATGGGGGTAGCTTTCGGTTGTTTAATCGGGTGCGACGTCATTCGCAGGATTTAAAAACCGATTTTGTGGATTGCTCTGACCTTGCCGCGGTAGAGGCGGCAATTAAGCCAGACACTAAGTTGTTGTGGCTCGAGTCTCCGGTTAACCCGACGTTACAGATTGTTGACATTGAAGCGCTGGCGGCTATTGGGCACAAGCATGATGTATTGGTCGTCGTTGATAACACCTTTGCTACGCCGCTCGGCCAGCAGCCCTTAACATTGGGCGCCGATGTCGTGATGCATTCCTGCACCAAGTGGATGGGCGGGCATTCTGACACCTTAGGCGGCATATTGGTGGTTAAAGACGAAAAGCTTGCAGCTGAGCTGCAGCTGGTGAGCAATTCTACTGGTGGCGTTCTGAGTCCCTTCGAGTCATATCTTCTGTTGCGCGGTATTAAAACGCTGGCGTTGAGGCTGAATCAACATCAAAGCAACTGTTTTGCCATTGCTCAATGGTTAGAGAGACACCCGCGGGTTGAGGAAGTGCGTTACCCGGGGCTAGAGAGTCATCCGCAGCATGAACTGGCAAAGCGGCAGATGAATCACTTCGGTGCTGTTGTTACTTTCTTGCTCGACGGCAATAAACGTGATGTCGAGACAATCTTTAATGCTCTGGAAATTTTCTCCATTGCAGAGGGTCTGGGCGGGGTAGAAAGCATGATAGGGCATCCGCCTACTATGAGTCACAACAGTATGCTGCCGAAAGAGCGCGAGTTTTTGGGCATTCCCGATAGCATGATTCGTTTGTCCCCGGGCATTGAGAACGCTAATGATCTGGTCGCTGATCTTGAGCAGGCATTTTCTCGCATTTAGTCACTGCATACTTGGCATTGACCCGGCCGCATCGTAAGCCAGAAATGGTTGTAATATGCGCTGCAAAGGAGCTGCAGCCAGGCTTTGGAATCGCTAAAGGCGTTGCCTAAATGGCAGCGTCGATGGGGCATTTGATGGATGCCCGTCAGCGGATTCCTCCACCACCAGACGAATGCTGCAGCTGGGCTTAAGGGCTTTGCAATGTATAGCCTGACGGTTTCGGTTATTATCAGGTCAACAAATCACCCTGATGGCGACGCCTTAGGTGTCTTTATGAACCTGATGCAGTTCATGTTTGGGTTTTCCATTGAGCTTTCTGGTTGGTTTTTTAGTAATCCCAACCAGTTTTTCTGGTTTAAATTTTTGAGGCTGTTTTGAGCCTCGTTCATTTCGTATAGGTAAAAGTATGTCATTTAAATTTGAAACTAAGATCGATTTTACAAATCCGATCTGGAACCGTGATGCCTGGTCTCGTATTCAGGGTGATCTAAACCCGGAGAACCAAAAGTTCTCGAGTGTTCGCGGCGTAATTCTCGGCGTGAAGCCTGGCGAAGCTGTTAAAGAACTGTGTGGCTTCGACGTGTTTCTGGCCACCCGTTTGGTGCCTCAGGAAGATGGCACTATTCGTCGTCTGAATAAAGAAGTTATTTTTTATACGAATACTCGTACTGGTGAGATCATTGAGCAGTGGACTAATCCGTGGACCGGCGAAGTTGTTGATGTTGTTCAGGTAAAGAACGATCCGTTCAACTACACCATCAGTGAGAATCTCATTCTTGCACCGGAAGATTTTAAGAGTGCAGACCCTGAAAAAGCGAAGCCACGCAAAATTCCATTGATCTTCCCTTGGCATGAGTTTGGCGACAACATGATCAGTCTTTCTACCGATATGCATCTGTTATATCCGAACTCATTGGATCCGAAGAAGTTTGTTCGTGAGTCTTCCGGCCCCATGGTTCAGGTTACCGAGATGATGCGCTACAACGTGCAGCGCAGCGATCTCGAGAACCCTGCGCTAACATCTATTCCTTATTCAGGTACTTGGGCGCGCATTACTCCATGGTTACCGTGGATGTTGATGGGTCAGCAGGAGGGTCATGTTGTTTATAACGGTGCGATGACCGGTGGTCCTTCAGAGGACATTATTTCTTCGCAGGCGTTGGCCTATGCGAAGGAGCATTGCCCCGAATTTCTTGAGGCTCCGACCGAAGATTATGGTCCTAGTCACTCAAGCCTGGAGATCTATGCTCGTACTCAAGAACCTAAGCCACCGTTGGCCTAAGCAATTAGTGCAGGTTAGAAAAAAGCCCCGCATAGCGGGGCTTTTTTATGTCGATTGGTTTGCCAGTATCAGGCAATTTTTAGCCACTCAGGCATGCTTAACCCTTTTTCCGCGAGGAACTCGCGGTTGAATAGGCGGGCTTTGTAGCGCATACCGGAGTCGCATAGCAATGTGACGATGGTGTGGCCCGGACCGAGATGCTTCGCCAAGCGAATTGCGCCGGCAACGTTCACTCCGCTTGAACCTCCTAGGCACAGCCCTTCATTTTTTATCAATTCGTACACCAGCGGAATGGATTCGCTGTCTGGAATCTGAAATGAAATGTCGATGGGTGCGCCTTCCAGGTTTGCAGTGATGCGGCTGTTGCCTATGCCTTCAGAAATTGAACCGCCTTCGGCTTTCAGTTCCCCATGAGCGAAGTAATTATGCAGCGCCGAACCACTAGGGTCCGCAAGTCCAATGGTTATATTCGGATTCAGCTGTTTCAGTGCGCGGGCGGCACCCCCGAGCGTGCCGCCGGTACCCACTGCACAGATAAACGCGTCTACCTTGCCGCTGGTTTGTTCAAAGATTTCCGGTGCCGTGGTTGTTTCGTGAATCTGTCGATTGGCGATGTTATCAAACTGGCCGGCCCAGGCCGCACCATTTGGTGACTCGGCATTCAGCTTTGCGGCAAGCCGTTGCGACTGATGCACAAAATGCTCAGGATTCTTGAACGGTACCGCTGGCACCTGAATAACTTCAGCACCATAAGCCATTAGTGTATCCACCTTGTCTTGGCTCTGGTTATCCGGCATAACGATGACGGTTTTGTAGCCCAATGAATTAGACACCACGGCGAGACCGATGCCGGTGTTACCCGCTGTGCCCTCAACGATTGTGCCTCCGGGCTTCAATTCGCCGCTGGTCTCTGCTGCACGTATCATGCCCAGTGCGGCACGGTCTTTTACTGAACCGCCTGGGTTCATGAATTCCGCTTTGCCCAGAATTTCACAGCCGGTGGCTTCGGATGCATGGTTTAGTCGTATAAGAGGCGTGTTACCGATAGTGTCTACAAGTGCGGTCATGAGTCTTCCGTTTGATTTTATTCGTTCTCTTCAATTGCTGCCAATTGATCAGCTTGATATTCATTATTTAATGGTTCAATGAGTTGATTGATATCACCGGCAATGATGGTATCCAGTTTGTACAGTGTTAGATTGATGCGATGATCAGTAACCCGGCCCTGAGGGTAGTTGTAGGTGCGTATCCGCTCGGATCGATCTCCACTGCCAACCAGCAGGCGACGCTGTTCGGCGCGTTCGCTGTCCTGCGCTTGCTGCTGGCTATCGAGCAGTCTGGCTTGTAACAGGTTCATCGCACGGGCCCGGTTTTTATGCTGCGAGCGCTCGTCCTGACACTCAACCACAGTTCCCGTTGGCAGATGCGTAAGGCGAACAGCGGAATCAGTTTTATTAACGTGCTGACCACCTGCACCTGATGCGCGGTAAGTATCAACACGGAGGTCGGCGGGATTAATGCTGGTTTCTTCAATGGCATCTGTTTCGGGCAGTACCGCTACGGTGCAGGCTGAGGTATGAATGCGGCCCTGCGTCTCGGTTTCAGGTACCCGCTGCACGCGATGCGCTCCTGATTCAAATTTGAGTTTCGAGTAGGCTCCATTGCCTTCTATTCTGGAAATAATCTCTTTGTAACCGCCATGCTCGCCATCGCTTGCGCTTAGTATTTCAATATTCCAACCCTGCGATTCGGCAAATCGGGAGTACATGCGGAATAGGTCGCCGGAGAAAATGGCAGCTTCATCACCGCCGGTTCCGGCGCGGACTTCAAGAAAGATATTGCTCTTATCATGAGGGTCGACTGGAATAAGCTGTCTCTTTAGTTCGCGCTCAAGGTTTTCCATGCGCTTTTTGAGCATAGGAATTTCTTCCTGCCCCATAGTCTTTATTTCCGGATCCTTATCTTCCAGCATTTCTTCCGCGCCCGCCATGTCGCTGCGCGCGATCAAAAACCGCTGAAACAGACTCACAACTGGATCGAGTTCAGCGTATTCGCGTGATAGATCCCGAAACTTTCCCTGATCACCGATGATCTCAGGATCAGACAGAAGGTTGCCGACCTCTTCATGGCGTCCGGCAAGTTGTTCCAGTTTGTGGATGATGGATTTTTTCAAGTGACTGAGCTTTTAAAAGTGAGTGTTGCTAATAATCAGATTGCGCGCTGCTACCAGATGAGCCGAGAGTGCAGCGAAGCTCTTTGGCATATGCTGGGTGTTGAAGACGCGCAGTTTACCGTGAATCTGACCGCAGGCGAACAGCAAGTGCTGAAATCAACACCCAGTTAATGCTTAGGGTTAATCTAGTCATTATCATTCTTGTAGCTGTGTATTATTCTCGGTATGAGCAATTACGTTAGATATTCGATGCTGGTAAGGCTGTTGGCGCTTGCTGCGATGCTCAGCGCCTGCAGCACTCCGGTGCGTTATACAACGTCACCGCCGTCTGTCGCGACACCAAATTATGTGCCCGATGCCGGTTATCACCTGTCGATGGGCGACATTGCCATGCAACGCGGCGATTATTATGTTGCAGCGCAAGAATACCTTGCCGCAGCGGACCTCTCTGACGATATCGAGGTCGCGCAACGGTCCACTGAGTATGCCTACCAGTATGGTTTTGTGGCTTACTTCCTCGAATCGGCGGAGCGTTGGTTGGAGTTGGACCCCGATAACCCCGCTGTTCACGGGTATCTGGGCGTCGCTTATCTGGGTCTGGGTAATGCGAAGAAATCTTTTGTCCACTTTGAACGCTCTATGCCACCGGTCGCCGAACGCTCTGAAGGCGATTACCTGGTGTTGGAGTCGGAAATCGCGGCGATTGCTGATGCTGGGGCCGTTGTGGATGTGATGCAGCTATTTCAGCAGAGATTCCCAAATCAGCCCGGAGTGGAGCTTGCTTTGGCAAATGCTGCGGTGCGTGCAGGGGATGGCGCGCTGGCTCTGGAAAATGCCGATGCCGTGCTGGCGGTTGAACCGGGTTTGCAGAGAGCGCAGACAGTTAGGGTGCGCAGCCTGCTTTTGCTCGGCCGGACTGATGAGGCCCTTGCCGAAATGCGTGCACTTCTGGCGGCTAATCGCAGTACCGAACTTGAGCTTGAGTATGCCCGCCTGCTTGCCAGCAGCAATGAGGTAGCTGCAGCCCTGCTGTATCTCGATGACATGGCCGAGCGTTATGGTTTTGTGCCTGAGATTGTTCGTCTTAGCGCCATAATTAATATGGATGACGGTGACCATCTGGCGGCTTCGAATGATTTTAGTAAGCTGCTTTCGGCCGGCCTCTATACCAATGAAAGTCATTTTTACCTAGCAAGAATGTCTGAAGATTCGAGACAGATACTGCCGGCTTTGCGCTACTACTCTCAGGTCCGGTCCGGTCCGCTGCTTTTGCCGGCGCAGGTCGCGATAGCCGGACTTCTTGGCGAGATCGGTGATGTTGATGCAGGTATTGCTCATTTGGATGAGGTGTATTCGCAGTTTCCGCAGCTCGGCTTCGATATCTGGACTGCGAAGGCCGGTATTTATTCCATTTATTGGCGTGCTGCTGATGCCTATGAAGCCTATACCCGCAGCCTTGAGTATCAACCCGACAATATTAATTTGATGCTGGCACAGGCCGCGGCACTGGATTCAATGGGCCAAACTGAGCTGGCCGTCAGTGCATTCCGTGAAGCGCTGGCACTTGATCCTGGTAACGCCAACGGCATGAACTCGCTGGGCTATACCATGGCAAACCGCAATCAGCATTTGCGCGAGGCCCGCAAGCTGGTTAGCAAAGCTCTGGCGCAGCAGTCCGATAACCCAGCATTTCTCGACAGCATGGGTTGGGTGCTATTCCGTGAGGGCGACAACGAGGCCGCGTTAGTTCAGATTGAGCGCGCGTATGCTATTGAGGCTGACCCAGAAATTGCCGCACATTTGGGCGAGGTGTTGTGGGCTCTCGGCCGTGATGGTGAGGCCAATATTATTTGGGCGCTCGCGTTGCAGGATTACCCCGGTCATATGGTTTTGCGGGAAACCATTGAAAGGCATAAGTCTTGATGTTTGGCACAGCGATACGCCTTGTATTCGTTGCGGTTTTAGTGGTGGCGCTCTCGGCCTGCAGTTCTTTGCGTGAGGTGTCGGCGCCGGCTAATGATTCCATGGCTCAGCGTATTGCTGATCTGTCTGCGTTGGATGACTGGTCAATGCGCGGCCGGATTGCGGTAAAGCAGCCTGCGGGTAGCGGGCAGAGTAAGATCCTTTGGGAGCAGACTGGCGAAACAACAGATATTGGTCTGACCGGCCCGCTGGGTGCGGGCGCGATAAATATTCACTGGGTGCCAGATGCGCTGACTCTGGTTGGCGCTGATCTTGATGTTAGGCATCGCTACATCGGCGGGAATGCGGCAGAGCAGTTTCTCGCTGAACAGTTGGGCTGGCAGTTTCCTGCCGCCAGTGTTCGTTATTGGCTTCTTGGCATTCCGAATCCAGGCCATCAGTTTGAGCAGGAGTTTGACGACGCTGGTGAGTTAATCAGTATTAGCCAGCTCGGCTGGCGGGTGGAGTATCAGCGTTTCGCGCAAGTCGATGAGCATTTGCTGCCATCAAAACTGGGAATTCAAAATACAGAGGTGCGTTTGCGGCTGATTGTGGACAGATGGAGCCTCGGTGATTAGTAAATCAGGGTTTCATTTGGTCGGAATTGGAATCTGGTTTGACAGCCCAGCGCCGGGGCATTCACAATACCGCCCTGATAGCGTCTCGGAGACGGCTTGTATTAGGGTCTCCGGAGCACAAGCATTATTCAATACAAATTATTGGGGCGTAGCCAAGCGGTAAGGCAACGGGTTTTGATCCCGTCATGCGCAGGTTCGATCCCTGCCGCCCCAGCCATTTTTTTCCATCCGGGAGTCGGATAAGTCATGGTCCAGTTACGTACCGACAGAGAATTCGATACCGACAATATGATATTGCTGACAGGCAATTCAAATCCGCAGTTAGCTCAGAATATTGCTCGTCATCTTCAGTTACCTCTGGGTAAAACGTCGGTCGGCACTTTTAGCGATGGCGAGATTGCAGTAGAAATCCTCGAGAATATTCGGGGTCGTGAAGTCTACCTGGTCCAGTCCACCTGCCCACCAGTGAATGACAACCTCATGGAGTTGCTGATTATGGCTGATGCCTGTAAGCGGGCGTCAGCTGCTCGGATTACGGCCATAGTTCCCTATTATGGCTACGCCCGCCAGGATAGGCGGCCGCGCGCCGCGCGCGCACCGATTACCGCAAAACTTGTCGCGGATATGATTTCTGCATCGGGCATTAACCGTGTCGTGACTGTCGATTTGCATGCTGATCAAATTCAGGGTTTCTTCTCAATAGCAGTTGATAATGTGTATGCGTCACCGGTGTTGTTGGGTGATGTTTGGAAGAACGATACTAATAACTTGGTCGTGGTATCTCCGGACGTTGGTGGTGTGGTGCGCGCGCGCGCCCTCGCTAAGCGTCTTGATGATGCCGATCTTGCTATTATCGATAAGCGTCGTCCGCGAGCCAATGAGCTCGAAGTGATGAATATTATCGGTGAAGTTGATGGCAAAGATTGCGTATTGATCGACGACATGGTCGATACTGCGGGCACATTATGTCAGGCCGCTGGCGCGCTGAAGGCCAAAGGTGCGAAGAGTGTCTCGGCTTATATTACTCATGCGATCCTTTCAGGCCCGGCTATAGATCGTATTAACGCATCGGATCTTGATGAGTTGGTGGTCACCGACACAGTGCCGTTGAGTGAGGCAGCTGCGCAATGTTCGAAGATCCGGCGCTTAGAGGTGGCAGAATTGCTGGCTGAAACCATCCGTCGTATCAGTCAGGATGAGTCGGTTAGTTCGCTGTATGTCGACTGATTGAGCCGGTGTTTAGGGCTTTAACCCGTCTGTATCAAAGGTTTTTTGTCTTTATGTCTGGGGGCAGATTAGCCCTTAGCCCTCAGGCGCTGGTTACCGGACAGTTGTTGGGGTAGAATCGCGCTCCCTTGAGGGCCTGCTGGTCGTAAGCAGGCCTTTCGTTTTATAGAAGCTTTATCGTTTTGGAGTTCCATCATGTCTGACCAACTTGACTTGGTTGCAGAATACCGTACTGACACAGGGAAAGGTTCGAGCCGCCGCCTGCGTCATGAGGGCAAAGTTCCTGCAATCGTTTATGGCGCTGGCCGTCCGCCGCGCAATATTACTCTTGATCAGAACTCACTGCTGCGTCAGGCGCAGAATGAGTCTTTCTTCTCAAGTGTCCTTACAGTAAAAGTGGGCGATCGCACTCAGCCCTGCATCCTTAAAGATATTCAGGTGCATCCGGCAAAGCGGCAGGTTTTGCATCTTGATTTGCAGCGTATTGTTGCCAACGAAAAAATCCGTATGGATATTCCATTGCACTTTATCGGCATCGATACTTGCCCCGGTGTCAAGCTTAATGGCGGAGCAGTTTCTCAGGTGATTTCTGAAGTGGAAGTTAGCTGTTTGCCGGCTAACCTGCCCGAGTATATTGAAGTTGATTTGAGTAATATGGATCTTGATCAGACCGTGCATCTTTCTGATCTGGATATTCCCGAAGGCGTTGAATTGCTTCAGCTCTCTCAGGGTGAAGAACATAGTCAGCCGGTTGCCAGTTGCCAGCTAATGCGTGTTGCTGAGGTTGAGGAAGATGAAGATGAAGAAGCTGTTGAGGCCTCTGAAGTGCCTACTGGAGCATCTGAGGAAGGGTCAGAGGAAGATTAATTCGCTGTTTAACCTCGTCAGTAATGCAAAAAAGCCGCGCTTAATGTGCGGTTTTTTTTGCTTTTTTTTTCGTACTAAGCACAATAGCTGAATGCCCGCTAAATAACGCCGCACTAAGCGTTGGTTCTTTTTCTGAGAAAAGGTTGTGAGTAGCATGCATATACAGGCAATTGTGGGGCTAGGCAATCCGGGCGAGAAGTATGCACGCACCCGCCATAACGTCGGGTTTTGGGTTGTCGATCAGCTTGCCGCTGTTGCCAGCAGCAGTTTAAAAGCTGAGAGCAAAGTGATGGGTAGCGCCTGTCAGATAAACCTGCAGGGGCAGAGCGTTCGTCTGTTAAAGCCATCGACCTATATGAATGAAAGCGGTCAGTCAGTGCGTAAATTTATTGATTTTTATAAGCTTAGTATTGGCCAGGTGCTGATTTGTCACGATGAACTGGATTTGCCGCCGGGTGTGGTCAGATTTAAGCAGGGCGGTGGGCACGGTGGGCATAATGGCCTCCGGAGTATCATGTCCCATTGCGGCACAGACTTTCTTCGCTTACGCATTGGCATTGGTCATCCCGGGCATAAGGATGCGGTGCATGGTTATGTGCTGCACAAGCCGGGTCGGGAAGATGAAGGCAGCATTCTGGAGGCACTTAACTGCACGGACAGGAGTATTGGAACGTTGTTAACCGGTGGGCTTGAGCGCGCTTCTACGGAATTGCATACGGCAACACCGCGTAAGTAGGTTCTATTTTGAGTACGCATAAAAAAAGCCGGCATACCGCCGGCTTTTTTTATGCGTTGGTATTTGGTATTTACTTCTTGGTCTTAGGTGGAACATAAGCTGGACCGCCGCCTTGTTGCGTCGGGTAGCGGTCAAAAATGTCTTGAACCACGGCAGCGACAGAGCCCTGAAGGTTTTCCTGCACTTCACTGCTAATCCGTCCGACCGCAGTACCCTCCCAAACCAGTTTGTTGGTGCTCAGATTAATTAAATCGATAGTTACTGTGCCCTGTGTGTATTGCTGAATGGTGGTTTCATAGCCGCCATAAGGGGCATAGTATCCGCCGCGGTAACCATAGTATCCACCCATTCCCATTCCCATTCCCATTGTAGGCGTGCTCGTCGAACGAATTTTTTCCTGGGTGCTGGCATAGAAGTTAATGCCTATGTCGGGGTTTTCGGTGGTGTATTTGTAACCGCGAAGCTCCATCTGTTCCTTGGTGCTGGTAATAAAATACTGAGACAGTAACGATTGCGCGCCATCGGCCTTATTCGTGGCTAAGTGCTTCTCGAAACCGAATGTGCTAAAAGCACCCAAATCAGTTTTCGGGTCTTTGTTCACATAAATTTTAGGGCCTGTCGAGCAAGCCGCCAACACTATGACGGCACCGCTAAGAAATAATAATTTTATGGTTTTGCTCATGCTCATGCTCTTCTCCGTAGTTAATCGAAAACCCAAATTGAACTTGGTTGAGTCCGCGAATAGATGGAATAGTTTTATTGTATTGCGGCCTTATTTGCAAGTCATCTCGGCATGATGGGCCACTTTCGGCCAGCTTAGGTTTGCGATTTGCTGTCTTTAGTCTGTGATCCGGCTCTGTTGAGCAGAAGACCAATCATTGAACCAATCATGATAGCCATGTAGAACACACCGATGATGGCTTCCAGATAAGCAATAGTTCTAACCAGTGGGCGCAGCGGCACGATATCGCCATAGCCCACACTGGTTAGTGTGACATAGCTGTAATAAATCAGCTCCGAGTTCATGCTCTGAGCTTGCTCAGGCATTTTCGAAAAAGAGCCAGGCAGTAAGGCTTCCAGAATGGTGTAAGCGATACCGAACACAAGTCCAATAAGCAAATACAAGCAGATTCCGCCGACAACGCGATTAGCATCCACTTTCAGATCCGCAGTAATCTCAGCCAGAATAAAAATAGCACTCATAATGCAGAAAATAAGCACTACCAGCATGTTGAACATTTCCAGCGGCAGCTGTGGGTAAAGCGGATTGAGTATTGATAACGTTGTGGATATTGCAATGAGTACTAGCGCCAACCGAAATAGAGTTTTAGACCCATGCAGGCTCCATATGCCAATGATCATGCAGGAACTAAAGGTTACGCTGGTTAGAAAGTTCGAGCTGTATCCCAGCAGATCATTAATGGTCGGGTTAATAAGCAGAAGCGACAGCAAGCCAGCTAGCAAGTAGTAAAAATTTGGATTTTTTAACCTTGATTGCATGTGTCCAGCCGTATTCGAATCATTACGTGTTGTCAGCGGCTACTTTGTCGGGCCTGTGGGGGCAAAACGCCAAGCGCCTTCAGTATCTTTGCACAGCTGATAGGTGCCTGTGCGTGTAATGCTTTTTGCGGTATTTTCCATTTTTATCATGCGGCATGTGGTGCCGTAGTTCTGGTGAGTCTTGCCAACGGCCAACCTTCCCGAAGCGCTGCTTGCGGGGTTCTTCCAGCTGCTCGTGCTGCCATCCGGTTGATTGTTTAATAGATCGTCCATTGTGTTTGTGAGAATCGTAGTATCTTCTTTGGTCATATGGGCAACCGCGGACTCGCGGGCAAACCAAGTTGCGGTAGCCAGAGCAGAGGCGGAGAAGCCAAACAGGCTAAGTGCCAGCAGCAGTTTTATCGACAGTGAATCATGTGGATTAATCATTGCGCTGACGCCGCTCTGAAAGTATTGGTTTAAGGATACCCCAGCCGCCAGTAATAAATCGACAGCTAATGCTGATAGCGTGACTCATTAAACGATCATGATACCAATTGTCAGTTGTATCGCGGTGGCTTGCCGAAGCTGCAGAAGCTAGACCTCTTGCGCATTCTCACGCAATTTGATTAATGGCTTAAGGCTGGCATGAACTGCCCAATGGCGTTCACCGACCTGCCGGCAGATGCCACAATTGACAACTGCCGGGGCTCAAACGCGGCTAAAGAGTTTTTCGTGCGAGCTCAGCACCTGCGCCCAGAGCGTTTACTTTGGCTAAAGCAATATCATAGGAGATTGGCGTCATGCCGCAGTTAGAGCAGGGCAGAATCCGCTCTTTATCAGCGTACTTCATGGCTTCTTTGATAGTGGCAACAATCTCTTCCAGCGTTTCTACTTTATCTGGTGTTACTGCCACGCAACCTATCATCAGTTCTTTATCTTTCAAATGCTTGATGAGTGAAATAGGCACATGTGAGCTTGCACACTCCAGCGACACCTGATCGATATTGCTTTTATTCATTGCGGGGAAGATGGCATCGTACTGAAGCCATTCGTCGCCAAGCGTATTTTTCCAATCGATATTTTCCTGAATGCCATAGCCGTAACATACGTGGACAGCGGTTTTCACACCAAGCCCTTCAATAGCACGGTCGAGGGTATCGCAACCCCAGGCGACCACATCGTCAGTGAATACATTAAAAGCAGGCTCATCAAACTGGATAATGTCCACACCTGCAGCAACCAGTTCTTTAGCCTCTTCGTTCAGAATCTCGGCAAAAGCCATTGCCATGTCAGCCCTATTTCCGTAGTGACCATCAGCAATCGTGTCACAGATTGTCATCGGACCGGGCAGCGTGAATTTTATCGGGTGTTTAGTGATCGAGCGGATGTACTTTACATCATCGAGATGAATAGGTTTAGGGCGTGACAGTTTTCCGGTAACGGTTGGCACTTCGAGGTTGTAGCGGTTGTCACGAATGCCCATTAGGGTTTTTACGTTCTGATCGATACCCTCGATGCCTTCAAGAAAGGTATGCACAAAGTGCGTGCGGTAGACCTCGCCATCGGTAACGGTATTAATACCGGCATCTTCCTGGTGCTTGATCCATTCGCGTGCGGCACGATTTTGCCCTTCACGCAGTTCGGTGCCCTGAAGTTTCCAGCCGCCTTTGAGTTTTTCGGGTTCCGCGAGCCAGTCGGGGCGCGGCAGGCTGCCGGCTATCGTTGCATCAAACATAGGATTGTCCTTAAATGGTTGGTTCGGTTGCCGCCTGTTCTGACGGTCTATTCTCTTTGGTTGGGGCAAGGGTAGCAGTTTCATGAGGCACTGACTGCCGTCACGGAGTCCCTCTACCACCCAATGGAAGGTTGAGGACTCGGGTTCTTAGAAGCTGTGGCGCGATTTTCCGGCAGCAGTGGTAATATTGCGCTCCCTCGGGTTAGACCCTTATTTTTATATATAGATTGTAAAGTTTATGGCTATTCAATGCGGCATCGTTGGTTTGCCCAACGTCGGTAAATCCACACTGTTTAATGCACTAACCTCAGCCGGTATTGCTGCTGAGAACTACCCTTTTTGTACCATCGACCCAAATGTTGGCATTGTTGAGGTGCCCGATGTCCGCGTCGAAAAATTATTTGCCATTGCTGGCTCACAAAAAGTCATTCCGGCGACCGTCGAGTTTGTTGACATTGCGGGTCTCGTTGAGGGCGCATCCAAGGGTGAAGGTTTGGGCAACAAGTTTCTTGCTAATATTCGTGAGACTCATGCCATTGCTCATGTTGTGCGCTGTTTTCAAAATGATGACATCACACACGTCGGTGGTGGTATCGATCCTTTGCGTGATATCGAGGTTATTAACACGGAGTTGAACCTCGCGGATCTGGATTCTGTTGAAAAAGCATTGCTCCGTGCAGAGAAAGCGGCACGTGCAGGCGGCAAAGAGAATATTACTAAGCGGGATCTCATACAGCGCTTGCGTGATCATCTAAACGAGATGAATCCCGCTCGCTCTTTGGATGCAAGCAAAGAAGACTGGGCCCAATTGAGCGAGCTGCACTTGCTGACGTCAAAACCTGCGATGTACATTGCGAATGTTGATGAAGCAGGCATTGGCGGTAACGAATTTGTAGAGCGGGTTAAAGCGCATGCAAAAAAGGAATCTGCTCAGGTCGTTGTTGTATGTGCCGCCATGGAGTCTGAAATTGCCATGCTGGATGATGAAGATAAAACAGCATTTCTCGAAGACCTTGGCGTAGAGGAGCCTGGCCTGAACCGGGTCATCCGAGCAGGTTATGAGTTGCTTGGGCTGCAAACATTTTTCACGGTGGGGCCGAAAGAGCTGCGTGCCTGGACGACCAAGGTGGGCGCTACCGCACCGGATGCGGCGGGCGAGATTCATACCGACTTTAAGCGCGGCTTTATTCGTGCCGAAGTTATCGCCTATGATGATTACATTGCCGGCAATGGCGAGGCGGGCGCTAAAGACGCAGGCCGACTGCGTGTAGAAGGCAAAGAGTACATCTGTGCCGAGGGCGATATCATGCATTTCCGGTTTAACGTCTAACCCGAAAAAAGCTTAAACCATGGAGATTTGGCCTTTGCCACGGCGGAAATAACCTAAACCGATTGACAGCAGGCGGCAGCCTGAGGACAATCCCCACCCCCGACACGGTTTAAATATTGTTTTGGAGGGGGGTTGCCGCGACAACTCCGGTACAAACCGAGGGGCAAAATAAGGTGATGTAGCTCAGCTGGTTAGAGCACGGCACTCATAATGCCGGGGTCGGTGGTTCAAGTCCACCCATCACCACCATCCAAATAAAGGCTCCTTTCGAGGGGTTTTTTTGTGCCCTGTGTGTCTGCCGGCTGTTGCTGGATGGATGTAATGTTCCGGTTAGTGGGCCTTATTAGTGCGCCGGGAAAGATTTCATCAGGTTACACCGGCTTGCCGTGTTGGGCTAAACCGGCATCCACATGAACACTCGTTTCAGGTCGCTTGTCGTTGGCGCAATCGTTCTGCAATAAGCAGCAGCAATGGCAGGGCGATCATCCAGCTCACTCCTGTGGTTAACACAAAATCGAGTCTGTCACTGGCGTAGCTGGCGGTACCGAGCTTAACGCCCAGCATGTAGCCGAGTGGGCCGACCAATGCGCCAATGGCTGCAGCCATTAGGTAGCGGCCCTGCAGCCAGCGGAGTGCGCCGTTCATAATTAATGCAAGATTTGCCCATAGCACCATGATCCAGAGCGGCGCTATCGCCGCAGATGGCCAAGCTTCGTGGTAAACCAGAACCCCCGTCTGAATATTGATTGTGTCCACCAGCGTGCCTAGCAATATCGCTACGCCGGCAAGAATGAAGTCAGCTTTGGCATGCACAGATGTTTTGGCATGCCAGATAAGAAAAACAATCAGGCCCACACCACCTAACCAGGGGTATCCGATCGATACCCCTGCCAGACTCATGCCGTACACGATTTTAAATAAAATTAAATTTGTGGCTGATTTCATTTCATGGTTCTGGCTTTCTTCTAAGCAGCTTTTTGCTCGTCTTTAACAGGCTTGACGCTAGCAGGCTTTTTTGACTTGCTCTTTAGATCGCTGAGTAAGATAGCCACAAAGCATCCTGCAGCCACAACTACGGCAAGTACAGATACTACAACATCCATTTCGCTCTCCAGTGTTTCTGACTGAACAATACATTCATTTAATTACTAAGTGAGTATTCGCTGGGCTCGATGAGCAGATGCAATGGAGCTGTAACATCTTGTAACTGGAGGTGGCTCCTTTCAAAGCCTTTGTTCTATAGGCTTTTGGAGGTGATGGTATTTAAGCAGTCCTAAATTCGAAGCTTCCAGGCAGCAAGTTTCAGCCTCTGGGCTTAGTAATCTTATTGCTGCATTCGTTGTAATATTGTTGCGATAGCCGTATTAAGTTCTGTGTCGTTAACGTAATTACTCCGCACCGAATCCAAATACTCAATCGCCGCCTGAGGCTGCTCGGTGGCTTCGAGTGCAAGCGCAAAGGTAATGGCATAGCGCGCTTCTTGTTTGGCCATGTCGGCTGCATTTTTAAAGTAAGGCAGAGCAGCTGAAACTTGCCCCTGTCGCACTAAGCTGAGCCCGAGCATTTGCTGCAGCATTGGCTGCTGCGGCATTCGAGCAATACCTTTTAGTAGTAGGCTCTGAGCGGAGGTTTCGCGTTGCTGCAGACGGTACAGGTCAGATAGGTTTATATACGCTGGTACGAAGTCGGGACTAATTCGCAGACCTGTTTTATAGGCGTCTTCGGCTTTGCCAAAACGCTCTAATTCGCGATACAGGTTGCCCAGGTTTATATGTGACTCAACCCGCTCCGGATTTGCCATTTGCACAGCGATATATTCATCAATAACCCGGTTCCTTTGCTGCCTCGCTGCATTGCCCAGAGTGTCGTTACCCAGACTAAGAACAATGGGTAATGCCTCTATTCGAACGGCTCTGACCGGATCTGCTAGTAGCGGAGGGGCCAGACGTGACTGGCTTGCCGGGTCTGCATAGTTGAGACCGCGGGTAGCGCCCCAGCGTAACATCGCGTTATCCGAATGGAGTTGTTCTTCAAGCAGCACCAGCGCATCGGGGCTTAGTGCGAACAAGGCATTTGAAAATGCGGTGGCTTTAATAATGGCAGGCGTATCTTCATCCATGCTGATGTGCAGAATGGCCTCGGGTCGGGGTTTTTTGCTGCTATTTAAGGCGGCGGCAAACTGTTCGCTCCAATGGGGGGTGGTGGCATCAGGTCCTTTACCTGCTGCGCTCAGTATGCCGGTTGCCCATGCCGAGGGTTTATCGGTGTGGCAATTCTGGCAGGCATCCGGCGTACCGTAGTTCTCGCTGAGCCAGGGCCGCGGAATGCGGAAACTGTGATCATGTCGTGCATCGACCTGCATGTAGTTGGTGCTTGGCATATGGCATTCAATGCAGTTAGCACCAACTGAATCAGTTTCATGCAGCTGATGCTCTTTGGTCGCAAAGGTGGATGCAGCATGGCATTGAAGGCAAACCTGTGGGCCCGGTGCACGGAGCTTTAGGCTGTGCGGATTGTGGCAGTCGCTGCAGGTAACCCCTTGTTGATGCATCTTGCTCTGTAAGAAAGAACCGTAAACATACACTTCGTCGCGCATTTGTCCGTCAGAAAAGTACAGTCCGAGATCAATAAGTGATGGCAGGTGGTCATTCAAAAATTCTGCATCGTATGCGGGTCCGGTAACTATTTTTGCGCGGCGCGAATGACAGCTGGCACAGACTGTTATTTCAGTGCTCGAGTTGCGAGCTTGGCTGCGCGCGCTATTGCCGGTTGATGGATTAACCGCCCAGCTGATGCCTGCGCGCTCATTGAATGAACGCTCCAGCCCTTTATCGGAAGCTGCGCTTTGATCACTATTCCCGGCCCAGGCGAGATGTGCTTTACCGGGTCCGTGACAGGCCTCACAGGCAACGTTCATTTCTTCCCATTGGGTATTAAAGGTGTCGGTGGCTACATCGTACTGTTTGATGAGCCCTGTTGAGTGGCAGTCGGCACACATCGTGTCCCAGTTTTGCGATTGGCGCGTCCAATGCAAAACATCATTATGGTCTATCGGCTCGTCACCATAGACGTGGAACCAGCGCTGACCACCATCTGCTGCATCTCGGCTATCCCATGCCACACTTAGCGCCTGCACTCTGCCATTGGGGAGTTTCACGAGATATTGCTGCAAAGGGTAAGTGCCGAAGGTATGGAGCAGCTCGAACACCTGAATGCTGCCATCCGGCCCCGCAGTCCGCACTTTATAGACATCATCTTCTATAAAAAACTCAGTGCTGACACCCTGATGCTCAAACCGACTGTTGTTGAAGTCCCCTTGGACGGTTTGTGGCGACATCGTCTGCATTGCTTGGTCATGATGCGATTGTTGCCAGCTATTATACTCAGCCGCATGACAATCCTTGCAGGTGGCGCTGCCTATGTAATTGGTCGGCGCGGTATTGCTTACCGCTTTTGTACTCGAATTATCGCAACCACCTAGCAAGGCGCCGAGCATCAGGATTACAACTAGTGACCGAGCAGGGGTTATCATGACTGTATTCAGCATCATGTGCGTAAAGCTGTCAATGCATGTGCAATCTTTGGGCTTTGTTGTCAAAGCCCTGATTTTGGGACTTACGGCAGTATAATTTAGGACGAAAAATGCAAATACATTCGACTCAACAGTGTTTTGGTGGAGAGCTTTCATACTGCAGCCATGAATCGCTAACCAACGGATGTGAGATGCGGTTTAGTATTTTTCTGCCGCCGCAGGTCAGCGCAGGGAATCGACCATTGCTCTGGTGGCTATCAGGTCTTACATGCACCGAAGATAACTTCACTGCAAAAGCCGGTGCGTATCGAGTGGCGGCAGAGTTGGGACTGATTATTGTTGCTCCCGACACAAGCCC
>Ga0206677_10001748_pt1 | contig 19868 bp, 22 predicted proteins | sample M130m12015metaG_FD_155475 | JGI IMG/M metagenome (GOLD analysis project Ga0206677, IMG submission 155475) | Ammonia-oxidizing marine archaeal communities from Monterey Bay, California, United States - M1 30m 12015 | ecosystem: Environmental > Aquatic > Marine > Intertidal zone | place: USA...
ACTTTACTATCCCCCTCAATAGTTGCACAAAATACCACCTCTGAAACCCTTGCTGTGACTGTGTCTCCGAGTGCCATTTTGTGTTTTTGCCACTTTGTCAAACTTTGCATACTAATTGATGCATTCAAATTTACCATCTATATAATTTTTTACGACATTATCAGGATTAAATACTCTTCCACTCATTACAATATAAACCCCTTTTGGCAGCGACTGGATAGCAGCAACAGAACATCCGATATTAAAAACAGCATCATTTTTTGCAAATGCCATAGGTTGAAGAGAACCTGTCAATACGATAATTTTATTATCAATTGCATTTAAAGTCTTTGCAGTTTCTATCATGCCATCCGTACCATGTGTGATTAAAACATGTTCAAATGGTGATTCTGAAACTTTGTTATAGATAACTCTTCGATGACTCTCTGTCATATCTAGACTATCTATTTTCATTAATTCCTCTTCATAATATTCAAAACTCACATTCATCGATTCCAACAAATCACCTATGGTTGCATCTCCAATCTCATAATCACTTTTTTGATCGAAGTAAACTTTGTCTATTGTTCCTCCGGTTGTGAAAATCTGCAGTTCTTTCATAAAAATTTATTCCCACTCAATGAGTAATACTCTCTGAAACCCTTTATTTAAAGGGGTTTTAAAAAAGTTTGTATTAACTTTGTATAAGAGAGGTTTCATTTTTTACCCATTGTTGTATGACTATACCTATAACCTAGGTGTTTCATACAAAGTTTGTATCAGAAAATTATACATGTTTTGTTCACTGACTCACTGTGTCAGAAGATAAAATACTGCCCTGGTCTAACTGGTTTTTCTTGGTTGATTCAATGAAGATTAAAGTGAAAAAGGAGACTCAATCCTACCTTATCAATTGCGAACCGATTGTTTCAGCAACAAGCATCTCCCTCTTGAATAGGTGGACAAACAACATCTCCAAAAGAACAAAAAATACAGCAATCACCCTTATTAGGTTTTAAAAGTGCTTTACAATTTGCACATTCATAAAAAAATTGACAACTATTAGTCGGCATTGTTTCAGTTTTTTTATATCCACAATTAGGGCAAGTTATAGTTGAGTTTAATTCCATTTATCAACACCTTTTAGATATGGGTTTTATCACATCAATTATTGCCACAAAAGACATCAACAAAAGTGCCACATAAAAAATCGTCCTACTAAATGCAAATTCCCAAAAGACATAGAGAACTAAAAAAATCACAAACGGACTTGTAGTATTTAAAAAACCACGCAGATGGTTTTTATGATTAAACCACGAATATAAATTTGAAACCAAGACTACTAAAGTAAAAAAAGGTAGCAGGTAGTTAATTGCAATACTCTCAAAAACAGACAGAAATCCCAACCCCATAACAGAAGCAAGTGAAATGAATGCAGGAAAACATGCGGGACAACTTAAAGCAGCAATCCAAATACCAACAGTTCCTATTTTATCTGTATGAAATCTTTTCATTATTTCACTCCCACTCAATAGTCGCAGATTTACAGAGCCTTATAGACAAAGGGCTACAAGCACGAAAATAAAACCGTGTAACTTTCGTGTAACTCTTCCCTTCTGTTTTTGTTCTGCCCATTAAACCAATTCCTCTGTTTTATCAGTAACTTAGCGACTTGTAAGTTACAAACATTGTAACTCTAATGCCCTACTCCAAACATACCTTCATCTTCTATTTTTTTTATGTTTGCTTTTGCTTTGTTGAACAATCTGTATGTAGCCATTTTGTAATAGTTCTTTGCTTTCTTTCTTTCTTCACATTGTGGTGTCTTAACTGCAATGCCTAAATACTTAGCAATATACAGTTCTCTTAATTTCTCTAACTCATCTTCTGTTAGTAAACGAGCATCTACAAACTCATCTTCGTTCTGGTTAATTCGAAATAAGGGCTTTCGTCATTAATCAGAAAGCCCTTAACATTAGATCGCAGTTTTGCTGTGAACGAGTCTGTAGAGTACAGGTAGTACAACCAGAGTTAATAAGGTAGAGGATATGATCCCACCAATGACCACCGTTGCCAGAGGTCGCTGCACCTCTGCGCCAGTACCTACGTTAAGCGCCATGGGCACGAAACCAAGACTCGCCACTAACGCGGTCATCAGCACTGGCCGCAAACGTGTCATTGCACCATCAATAATCGAGTTTACTAACTCGCCAGTTTCTTCCATCCTCTGCCTGATAAAAGACAGCATCACCAGACCATTCAATACAGCTATACCAGAGAGCGCGATAAAACCAATCCCTGCGGATATTGAAAGAGGCATATCTCTGATCCAAAGCGCAAAGATGCCGCCAGTTAATGCCAAAGGGACGCCTGTAAAAATTATCAAGGCGTCTTTGACTGAGCCGAATGCAATCACAAGTAATGTAAGGATCAGAAAAAGCGTTGCGGGCACAACCAAACTCAGTCGCTGACTTGCGCTTTCCAATTGCTCAAACGTACCGCCATAACTTATCCAGTAGCCACTTGGCAGTTCCACATTGGCTGCGATCTGCTCTTTAGCATCATTCACAAAAGAGCCTAAATCACGATCTCTCACATTTGCTGTGACTACGATACGGCGCTTTGCGTTTTCTCGACTTATTTGACTGGGTATATTGGTATATTCAAGCTCAGCCACCTCGGCGATTGGCACATACTCACCATCATTGGTCATGATGGGTATATTTCCCAGTGCTTCTAAGTTATTGCGAATATCTTCAGAATAACGAACAACAATCTCAAAACGTCTGTCACCTTCAAATACTAAGCCTGCTACTTTGCCGCCAACGGATGCACTTAACCATGTTTGCAAGTCAGTTACGTCTAAGTTGTAACGCGCCAGCGCATAAGGTTTCGGGTTCACCTTGAAGATGGGGATCTCATCTACTTGTTCTACTCGTGCGTCAGCAGCGCCCGGAATACCTTGTAATACGGCTAAGACATCACCAGCTGAATCCCGCAGCTTATCCAGATCATCACCATAAATTTTGATCCCTAAATCTGCTCTAACGCCACTAATCAATTCGTTAAAGCGCATCTGTATGGGTTGCGTAAACTCATAGTTATTGCCGGGCACATTTTGAAGATCCCGTTCTAATTGCTCGACAAACTTCGCTTTCGATAATGCAGGGTTTGGCCATTGATCAATTGGTTTTAACATGACAAAAGTGTCGGTGACATTGGGTGGCATAGCATCAGTAGCCACCTCAGCAGTACCCGTTTTAGCAAACACGGTGCTTACCTGTGGGTATTGCATAATGACCTGTTCAAGCCGTTTTTGCATATCGACAGCCTGCTCAATTCCCGTGCCGGGCACTCTCATTGCATGAAGGGCGATGTCACCCTCATCAAGTTGCGGCACGAATTCAGAGCCTAGACGCATCCCAAACCAAACACTGATGATAACAAGCAATGTCGCAGCACCTACGACTAACCATCGTAATTTTAATGCCCACTCCAATACAGGGCGGTAAACTGATTTAGCCCCTGTTATTATTGGACTCTCTTTTTCACTAACCTTGCCTGACATGAACATAGCAACGGCTGCGGGCACGATGGTGATTGAAAATACCATTGCCGCTAACAATGCCAATATTACGGTAGCCGCCATTGGGTGAAACATCTTCCCTTCGACACCTGTTAAGCTAAAGATAGGAATGTACACAATCGTGATTATCATCACGCCAAAAAGACTTGGGCCTATCACTTCATTCGTTGCCTCAAATACAACTTCCAGCCGTTCTTTAAGAGGCAGTATTGCACCCGTTCGCCGCTGCGATTCACTTAACCGCCTAATACAGTTCTCCACAATAATAACTGCACCATCGACAATCAGTCCAAAGTCTAACGCGCCTAAGCTCATTAGGTTCGCGCTTACGCCCGTTCTTACCATACCTGTTATCGTGGCAAGCATAGCAAGAGGGATGACAGCAGCGGTGATGATGGCAGCTCGTATGTTGCCCAATAGTAAAAATAGGACGACAATAACCAGCAATGCGCCTTCAATAAGGTTTTTTCGTACTGTGTTGATGGCTTTATCTACCAGCGCAGTGCGATCATAAACACTTTGAATAAGCACGCCCTCTGGCAAGCTTGCTTGGATTTCATCCACTTTATCAGCCACGTCTAGCGCAACAGCTCGGCTATTTTCGCCTATTAGCATCATCGCTGTGCCAAGCACAGTCTCTTGTCCTTCAAGTGTTGCAGCGCCCGTTCTAAGCTCCTTACCGATGGCGACCTCTGCAATATCATTTACCGTAACGGGAGATTGGTTTGTAAGCGTTACCACCACGTTACCGATGTCCTCAACGCTTGATAGTCTCGCTTGTGAACGTACTAGTATTTGTTGGCCGTTGCGTTCAATGTACCCAGCGCCCTGATTAGCGTTATTTCGCTCCAATGCCCGCAATAAATCGTCAGTACTAACGCCATAATTAAGCATGAGTTGAGGGTTAGGCTTTACATGATATTGTTTGGTAAAACCGCCAATAGCATTAACCTCTGTTACCCCTTTCACCAAGGCCAGTTGAGGTTTCACCACCCAATCGTGTAACTCACGAAGCGCCATCGCATCAAATTTTCTGCCATCGGCAGTTACTGTGCCGGGCTTCGCGCTAAGCGTGTACATGTAAATTTCACCCAAACCTGTGGCAATCGGCCCCATTTCAGGCTCAATACCATCGGGTAATTGGCTTTTGATAATGCCTAGCCGTTCGTTTATGAGATTTCTGGCAAAAAAGAGATCCGTGCCTTCTTCAAAAACGGCCGTCACTTGTGACAAGCCATAGCGCGATAGTGAACGTGTGTAGTCCAAGTTTGGTAAACCTGCCAAGACGTTTTCTACCAAAAAGGTGATGCGCTGTTCGGTTTCAAGCGGTGAATAGCCTTTTGCTTGTGTGTTGATTTGTACCTGAACATTAGTGATATCGGGTACGGCATCAATAGGCAGCTTTTGATAGCTGAATAGGCCAAAGCCAATTATCAAAAAACAAAGCATAAGAAAAATGCCGCGCTTTTCGATTGCGGTGCGAATAATGGAAGCTAGCATCTTAAGCCTCCCTTAAAACTGCACGCCAATTGACATGGAAACATTTGATTGGGTGAGGCGTTAATGATCATGACCTGCCTCCGACTTTTCCAAATCTGCTTTAATCATGTAACTATTGGAAGCCACGACACGTTCGCCTGTTTCAAGACCACTGATGACCTCGATATAGCGACCATCTGAGACCCCAAGCTCGACCGCTCTGGGCCTATACTCTTCACCCTCAACCACAAACACAACTTGCTTGGCTTCATACTCTTGCACAGCAGATAGAGGAACAGCATGATTGACTGACTTAGTTGATGTCGTAACCTGTGCTTTGACCAGCGTACCGAGTGGCCAATATCCAGTACTATTGTCGATACTTACATTGGCAAGAGAGTGCGGATTGCCATCAGCAGAAGGCGTAATGTAGGCAATTTTGGAGGTTTGATTGAAACCTGCGTGGCTTAGTTCAACTGACTGTCCAACCTTGATGCTGCTAAGCACCTGCGAAAATACAGTCAGTTGTGCCCATACGTTTTTATAATTAGCTAACGAAAAGAGTACTTGTCCGTTTGATAGCTCACCATTATTTGCATGTCGCGCAATCACATTGCCATCAAAAGGTGACGTGATGGGATAACTTGTCAAACTATCATTGGACTCCACAATCGCTAAAATATCGCCTTTATTAACGGGGTCTCCAATGTTGACTTTTACATCCTTAATAACACCGTCAAACCGTACTCTTATATGACTTAATGAGGCGGGGTCTGCACTAATTCGCCCATAAAGTGTAGTTTTTACCGCAATCTCACTAGCGAGCACGGGAGTGGCGGAAATATCGTTCTGAATTGCTATTTCATTGCTCATCCTTACGACTTCACTTGCGTGATTGTCTCTATCGTTGGAATTTGCATCAATTTGTTTATCACCTGCGATTGCGGTGAAGCTATAAAGGCTAAGGGTGAAGATGGAAATAAGTACTTTTTGTAGTGTGAATTTATTCATAATCATGACTTCTTATCGAAATGTTAGATGACTGCTGCAAATTGTCTTGGTGACTTGAGTGCATTGAGTCATCATTGTGTTCAGTCTTCAGCGCGAGACCTGTGAGTGTTTCAATTTCTGTTTTGCTTAAATGAACTTGAGAAGCAGCCTCTATTAATGTCAGGCGGGTTGTCAGAAATTCTTGTCGAGTAGTTACCCATTCCAAGTAGCTGAAACGGCCCTCTAAATATGCGCTCTCTACTAAATCTAACGCTTCCTTTAAGGGGGGAATTACGTTGAGCTGAATAGTTTCAACCTCTAGCAATGCACGTGTATGTTCGCCTAACGCTTGATTAACTGAATGTAATAGACTGCGAAGGTTGCTTTGTTTTTGCAGCTCTATTGCGTCAAGGCGTGCCCTATGCGCTTCGTATTCACCAAGGTTTCGTTCTTTTTGAAACAATGAAACGCTTATTCCGGCAACTAGTGCGGTTTCATCAATACCTTGCATTCTGCGAAGCCCGGCTGACCACTCAATATCAGCGAGGTTATTCGCTTGCGCTAGACGAAGCTGCGCAGCTTGCACCGCATGTGCGGTCGGTGGACTGAGTAATAAGCCCAGTATGCAACTGCACACAATGACAGGTGCATGCTCGAAAATAGGAAACATTTTCATTGGAATATCCTAATAATTTATCAATGTTTAGCGTCGCGAGTATTATCAGCGCGGCACTATCGAAAAAAGTACTAGGACGTAATTTTGGGTGGGCGAAGTAATCGGTTAATAGGTGTGTCAATTACCGCATCTAAATAGTTGAAATTGTGGACTGAAACCACTGTTTTCAGACTGTTGATATGACTCTGACTGACCCATTGTGCATGTGTGCCATGGCAGTGGCCGCAATGGTGGCAATCAGCAGGATTGTGGTGCTCTGTACTTACTTTATCACTGGTTTCATTGGCAGACAGCTCAGACTGCTCTTGCTTGTGTTCTGAATGCTTATGCTCGTGTTGCAGGTGCTGAGTGTCTATTGCATGAAAATCTAACGAATTCGCCACAGCAGAAAACGACTGAAAGAGTATCAGCGAGATCACGATGTAACCTAAGCGTTTTAGATTTTTCATGTATGAAAGTATACCAAACCTAATTCACTTCGTCACGACATTTTTCATTAGCAAACTCCAGCTCAACAGAACGATAGTCGTTTAAAAGATATAGGAGACGCTCTAAATATTTCGACTGTTGGCGGCTATGCAACTGTCTAGTGACCTCTAACGAGTCTTAAAACACATTATAAAAACAACATAATCAGTGCGCCTGCTATCATAAACAAATTTTCAGATAGCGATACAAAACCAAGGGGAACGCTGCTGTCACCACCGACACAAGCACATTTTAATTCCCGTTTATCAATATACACCGCTTTGAAGACAGATATTGCCCCCACAGTTCCAATGAATAATGAGAAAGGAGCTACTGCCAGCGCCGGCAGTTGGGCAACCATCCCGATCCCTGCATATGCTTCTATAAATGGGTAAATATAACCATATCTTATCCATTTCATCGCTAACAAATCATAAGTGATAAAAGAATTTGTAAAGCTGTACAAATCTTTTAATTTTTGCACCGCTAAAAAGGTCATCGAAAATGCAATAAATAACATCAAGGTTCTGATAGAAATATAAGAACCAGCAACGAAGTATTGTACTGCTATAGCCAGAAGCGCTGCTACTGAAAATATGACGATAACAGGCGTATACGTAGTACCCGTTTGCCCTGCTTCGCCTTTATTGAAATACTCTCTCAAATCATCGTACCCGCCAACTCGTTGGCCGTCGATAAAAGCTTGTGGGGTCGTTTGTACATCATGCTTGGCTTTAAATTCGTCAGCTTCTTGTCTAGAGGTGAGTTCATGATCTTCTACTTCATATCCTTGCCTCTCTAACAAGTCTTTGGATCTCAAACCATAGGGACAAATATGCTCATCAGTCACCATTCTATATAGTTTAACTGTTTTACTCATCTTCCCCTCCTTTTCCGACTTTACCCTCAAACGATGGAACTGGTCTTTGGGATGCTTCAGCCTGTGTGATCGCCTTACCATTGGCTTCAATGTCTTTAATTAACCATTCCATTTCTTTAATTTCCTTGCGCTGGGCCTTGATAATGTTATCGGCTAACTCCCTGACGCGAACGTCTTCAATGCCTGAACGTTCACTAGTCAATATTGCAATTGAGTGATGCGGTATCATCGCTTTCATGTAAGAAGAATCTGCTACCGTTGTCTGAGAGCGAACCAAATAGACGCACACCAAGAATACAGATGCCGCCCCAATAAAAATCGCTGTATTTATTTTCTTATTGGTGTACATTCCCAGCATAAACGCCAACATAATTATGGCCATCCCCGCCCCCATATAGAGCGCCATATACGAGCGTGTTTCGCTGAACCAAATATGCGAAACAGTATAGGTGTTAAGATACATCATAATGAACATCGCAATAGTAGAGGTGATAATCATCGCTGCAAACTTGGAATATTTCATTAGCAATCCTTATTAAGATTTGTAAACTTTACATAAATCTGGCCGTACTTAAGCCATTTAAAACCAAATTCTTGAATTATAGCAAATAACGAACCAACATTATGAACCTATGAGGGTTTGACAGTTTGAGTTAAGCAGAGGGGATCAATGGTTTTAGCAGTTTTAATCGCACTAGTTGGCGTCTTAGCGGCCTGTTTGACACATTACTATGTACTGTACGGACTTCAACGGTATTATGTAAAATGTGACTGCTGTCTTTCGGTATGGCAGGCGATGCTTGCATTACTTATAATATTTGCAGTACATATTGTTGAGTCATTTTACTTTACAGGCATATATTGGGCTGCTCACCAACTCCTTGAGCTTGGTGAATTTACTAAAGCGTTTAAACCAATTTTCAGAGATTACTTTTACCATTCATTAGTGACTATGACGACCCTAGGGTTGAGTGAGTTCAACCCCGAAGGCCATATTAAATTCATCACAGCGATGCAATCACTTCTAGGCTTTATGATGCTGACATGGTCTGCTACGTTTTATTACAAACTTTTTTCGCAAGAAATTCCAAACAAAAAAAGCAATTAAACTCTTACGAACAACAGCACGATTTCACGGTTTTCCGACATATATCAATTAAGTTGCGACAAGCTTTAGCGCACTCCTGATAATACTGGGTTCCATTTTTTCTCAAAGCTTCGCACAGATAACACTGTGGTGAAGTCAATTTTATTCTCAGTCTTTTTTACCAATAAATTAATGAGACCAATGAATGTGCTTGATTTTCCATTCACCATTTTGTTTTTCCAGCACCATTGTTTCCATACCTTCGTAATCGCGCTCTTTACCCTTGTAAGAGCCTGTAGTATGACTACGCGAGGCCGATATCGCAGTATTACCAAGAACTGTCACTTGGTGCTCTAATGTTTCGCTCTTCATAGCCGCCAAGTACTTCATATCAGACAACATATGATGATGAGCGTATTCGTCTGCGCTTCTTTCAACACGACCGCCCTCATAAATGGTGACATCATCAGCTAATTGAGCACGCGCAAGCTCTTTGTTACTTGTTTCTAACGCTTCATGAAAAGCTAATACAACTTTTGCAGCTGGGGTATCCAGCCCTTTAAGCATTCCTTTATCTTTTTGTTTGTCACCATGAGCGTGAACTACAAAGCTAACCGTCATTAATAAAACGAGTAGTATATTTCTTTTTTTCATTTTCATTCTCTTTTCAGGTTTAATTTACAGGGCCGACAATACTAGTAAGCACTGCTGTTACAGATAAAATGGCAATAGCTACAAACATTTCAATTGAGATTGATTTGGATAATGTTTTTCTGCCATCATTATTTTTGAGCTGCGGGACTAATTTCAATTTATGTGTAGCGGCTATCTTCATTACGCAAATCACTAACAACAATTTAACTAATATGGTTTGTCCATAATTAGTAAATAGCAGAGCATCTAATCCACCCACCAACTGAATTGCCAATAATAAGCCAGCGATTAAGAGCAGACTTACCATGACACTAGCTTGTTTTCCAAACCTTTCCATCAATTGATAAAGCTTTTCGAATTCCAACTTATTGCAGGCTTTTTTAAGAGGGTAAAGGGCACCAAACCACCACGCCATTACAATGACATGCACCATTAATAGACCTTTTTCAAAGACCCCCATGACGGAAACGTGTCCAGCCAAAGTAAATGAATAAGAAAGAAAAAATAGACATATGACAAGCACGGCGTTTAAGACATATTTAGTAAGCTTCCAAACACAAAATTGAGAAGAAATTACTACTATCGCAACCCCAATCAGGCCAATCAAGCGCCATAGTGTGGTATCGCCTATTGACGAATCCCACATGATACTAATCATATCTAGGTCTAGCGCTCCTACTATTCCTTCTTCAACCATTGCGCCAGTGTTAGCAAAGAACCAAATTGCATTTGCTAGAAAAGCTATTAAGGCGGCAATAAGGGTTATCTGACTAAATGATCTTCTTTCTCCATTTTCCAAAGTATTACCGCCGTACACATTGCCAAAAAATGTATATCCAGCAATACAGGCAAAGCCAACGTAGAACGCAGTTTTCGTCAGCACTATGACCGTATTCCAGATATAAATTTCCATAGTAATTACTCTACTTAATTAATGAACCATGAAGCCAAAGTTGTCCTTCATCTTGTGACCATCTTTACCTAAGAAAGTGACATCTACGATGTAATTGGCTGGAGCCAACTGAGGTAGCTTCCATGAGAATTCACTGCTCGCTTCTTTTGAAGGTTGAAAGCCAAACTTTACTTTTTTTCCCTGCTTATTTTTTAACGATACTTTGACTAAACGCACTTCTTTACTGAACTTAAGTGTAAGTTCCTCTGGGGATGTCATTAACATTGCATTATCCGAAGGCGAACTTTTTTCAAGATTTACGTGTGCGAACACAGGGCTACTAATAACAACGCTGATTACCGCTAAGATTTTGATTAATGCTTTCATATTTACCTCTTTTAAAATTTATGGTTTAACGACTAAATTTAGCTTTTTGATAACTCTTGATTAAAGAAATTTATTTCTCTCTTTTTAACAATTGAATAAATAGCAGGCAGTACAATGAGAGTTAGTAACACTGCACTCGTCATCCCACCGACCATAGGTGCTGCGATGCGACTCATGACCTCCGAACCAGTGCCTGTTCCATATAAAATAGGTAATAGACCGATGATGATTGTTGCCACGGTCATCATGACAGGGCGTACACGCAAACCAGCGCCATGTAACAAGGCATCTTGATAATCTGCGTCAGAAATCTGTTCTGCTCGCTCGGTCGCTTTTTCCTTGAGATCTGTAAGAGCTTGATTCAAGTAAACCAGCATGATGACTCCAATCTCTACGGCAACACCTGCTAGCGCAATAAAACCAACACCTACAGCGACGGAAAAGTTAAATCCTTCCAAATACATTAGCCATAAGCCACCAATCATTGCCATAGGTAATGTCACGACAATAATGGCTACTTCGCTAAACGAGCGGAAATTCAAATAGAGCAAGATCAAAATAATGGCTAGCGTTAAGGGCAAAACAAATGTCAATTTTTCTTTTGCTCTTTCCATATATTCATACTGCCCAGCCCAAGAGATTGAGTAACCTGTTGGAATTTCTAGATTTTGCTCAAGGTACTCTTTAGCATTCTCTACATATGTCCCGACATCCACGCCTTCGATATCAATAAATGACCAGCCATTAATGCGAGCGTCTTCACTTTTTATTCCCGGAGCGCCATTCTCAACACGGATATCTGCTACATCTCCCAATGCGATACGCTGATCATTCGGAGTAATAACAGGCAATCTAGCGAGTTGCTCAGGCGAATCTCTATAGTCTTGTGGATATCTTAAATTGACAGGGTAACGCTCTTGTCCCTCCACAGTTTGAGTGACATTCATGCCTCCAATAGCCGTCGATACCACCTGCTGAACATCAGCAATATTTAACCCGAATCGACTCGCCTTTTCACGAGAAATATCTATCTTGATATAACGGCCGCCAGCTACACGCTCGGAATAAACCGATGCTGTTCCCTCTACCGCTGGTAACAATTGTTCAATTTGCTGACCTATTTCTTGAATCTTATCAAGGTCAGGTCCTGCTACCTTTATTCCAACAGGAGTTTTGATACCCGTCGCTAGCATATCTATCCGGGTTTTTATTGGCATCACCCAAGCATTTGTTAAGCCGGGTAATTTAACCAATTCATCAAATTCAGCTTTTAAACTTTCAGTGGTTACTCCGTCTCGCCACTGCTCTTGTGGTTTCAACTGAATGAATGTTTCAATCATTGTTAAAGGGGCAGGGTCAGTGGCGGTTTCAGCACGACCAACTTTGCCAAAGACGGTCTCGACTTCAGGCACTGTGCGAAGTAACTTGTCCGTTTGTTGTAATAATTCGCGAGCTTTACCAATGGATATGCCGGGGTAAGTTGTTGGCATATACATCAGGTCACCTTCATCCAATGGCGGGATGAATTCACTACCAATCTTATTAACAGGCCAAAAACCCACGGCGGTAACCAATAACGCAATTACAATGGTTGATTTAGGGAATTTCATAACCTGTCTTAACACAGGCATATACAGAGCGGTCAGTACGCGGTTCAATGGGTTTTTCTTTTCCGATATAATCTTTCCACGAATAAAATATCCCATAAGAACGGGAACCAGAGTTATTGCCAATCCAGCGGATGCAGCCATCGCATAGGTTTTAGTGTATGCAAGAGGGGCAAACATTCTTCCTTCTTGAGCTTCTAGAATAAAGACTGGTAAGAATGACACTGTGATAATAAGTAGACTGAAAAACAATGCTGGACCAACTTCACTTGCAGCTTTAGCAACAATTTGCCAACGGTTTTCATCCGTCAATGGCACGCCCTTTTTATTAAGAGCTTCCATGTGCTTGTGCATATTTTCAATCATTACAATTGCACCGTCCGTCATGGCTCCTATCGCTATTGCAATCCCACCTAATGACATAATATTGGCATTGATACCTTGCATGTACATGATGATAAAAGACACCAAAATTCCTAAAGGCAAGGTAATAACTGCGACAATGGAAGAACGTAGATGAAACAAAAATGCCGCACAAATTAGTGCAACCACAATTAGCTCTTCAATCAATTTATCTGATAGATTGCTAACCGCTCGTTCAATTAACTTAGATCTGTCATAAACAGGAACAACTTCAACACCTTCAGGCAAAGAGGCTTTTAATGATTCAAGTTTTTCTTTTACACCGTCAATTGTTTGCTGTGCGTTTTCTCCAAAGCGCATTACCACGACGCCCCCAACAACTTCGCCTTCACCATTTAACTCCGCTATCCCTCGGCGCATCTGTGGACCCAATCCAACATCAGCTATATCGCCAATACGCAATGGCGTACCCTGCTCATTAACGCCTAACGGTATTTTTTCGATGTCACCAACGGATTGAATATAGCCAGTGGCAGTTACCATGTACTCAGCTTCGGCCATTTCAACAACAGACGCACCTGTTTCTTGGTTACCTCTTTTCAGCGCCATTTGAACGTGAGTCAATGGTATACCGTAGGCTCGCAACTTATCTGGATCAACTTGAACTTGGTATTGTTTAACCATGCCACCAATTGCAGCGACCTCAGAAACTCCCGGAACCGTTTGAAGCTCGTATTTTAAAAACCAGTCTTGGATACTTCGCAACTGACTAAGATCATGATTACCAGATTTATCAGTGAGCGCATATATATAAACCCAGCCCACACCTGTTGCATCAGGCCCTAGCTGTGGTTTTGCTGCATCTGGTAAACTCGAAGCAACTTGACTCAAATACTCCAACACACGACTCCTTGCCCAATAAAGGTCTGTGTCGTCGTCAAATATGATGTAGACATATGAGTCGCCAAAGAACGAATAACCTCGAACCGTTTGTGCTCCCGGTACTGAAAGCATCGCAGTAGTTAAAGGAAAAGTTACTTGATCTTGTACTACCTGAGGTGCTTGTCCCGGATAACTCGTTTTGATAATTACTTGAACATCTGACAAGTCAGGAAGCGCATCGACAGGTGTATTTTTTAACGCAAATATTCCACCAAATGCGATGATAAGCGTGGTTAATAACACAAAGAAACGGTTACCCACTGACCATCTAATTATTGATTCAATCATTACTAATCTCCCTATTTAATGGTTCGAATGATCGACAACAGCTTTCTGTTCATGATTTGTCTCATGTTCGTCGCTGTTTTTTTCATTTGCTTCAAGGGAAATTTCAGTGATAACCAATTCATCTCTCACTTCAAACGTGAAAGTGACGTTGTCACCAACATTAAAGTCAGCTATTTCTATATTTTCCGCGACGATAAAATCCATCGTCGCAGCAGGTCTATCCCACTTCTCTATTGGGCCTTGACTAATATTGAAAGTGCGATTGCCTAAGGTTATTTCATTAATTAAACCTGAGACTGTTGCAGAGGATACTTCTGGCTGACTCATGATATGAATACCAGTTACTTCATATCCACTATCTTCGGTTTTAGACACCTCGAAGTGTAAAGATTGACCTGACTTTAAAGAGTCAACATCAACATTCTCAGCCACATTAAAGTCCATTGTCATTTCCGGCCAATCCCAAGCTTCAGCCGGGCCATGTGTAATATTGACCATACGATGTCCTGTCATGACGCTGTTTACTTCACCTTGCATCCAGATAGAGTTCGGCACCTCATCATGTGTCATACGCTTAAAGTCTGATGACTTACTTGATTCCGAATCAATTAGGAATTGAGCAGACGTAACAACAACATCATCTTCATTTAAACCGCTCAGAATCTCGATACTATCTTTATCAACTCGACCAATAGTTACCTCAATTGATTTAAACTGTCCGTCACCTAAGGCGAGGACGACTCTGTCTTGCTTGCCTGTGCGTATGACCGCTTCTTTAGGAACAATAATCGCACTGTCGGCTTGATTCGCATGGATCGAAACTTGTGCGAACATATTGGGCTTTAATTGAAAATCAGGATTACCAAATTTCAAGCGAACTCTAAGTGTGCGAGTTTTACTGTTTAATGCTGGGTAAACATAGTCAACCACACCTGTCCAATCTTCTCCGGGCAAGTAGTCTAGAGTCATCGATACTGGCAACCCTTCTTTGATAAGCGCTGCATCTCGTTCAAACACTTCAGCCTCTACCCATACTTGGTCAAGTTTGCCGATACTAAGCAAAGTATCTCCCGGTTTCACATAGAAACCTTCTCGTATCTTTAACCCATCTACAACACCTGCTTGAGGCGAATAAAAGGTAATTGTTTGTTGAACTTTTTTTGTTTGCTCTAGTTCTTTAATCAAGCCTGCTGAAAGTTGTAAGGCTTTAAGACGATCTTTAGCTGCCGTAACTAACGAGCCGTTATTGCGCTTTAAGGCGATTAACAATTCTTCTTGAGCATTAACTAACTGGGGAGAATATAAGCTGTAAAGGGGTTGACCTTTTTCTACAGGGTCACCCTCAGCCTTAACGTATAGTTTTTCGATCCAGCCATCAACACGTGGGTGGATATGAATTAGTTTATCTTCGTCATATTGTACATAACCCACCGTAGAGATTTCAGTGTGCATATTTTCTAGCTCAACAGGTGCGGTACGAACACCAAGATTATTCACCACATGAGGAGCGACCCTAACAGCACCGGGGCCGAAGTCATCAGTTGATGATTCATCTTCATACACAGGAATTAAGTCCATCCCCATAGGAGATTTACCGGGCTTGTCCCGGCGGTAGTTAGAATCCATCGGGGCAACCCAATAAAGCGGCTTTTTCTCTTCAGAATTTGTTTTCGGTCCTTCAGAGTTAGGATTTAGGAATAAACCCAATATCCCAGCACCTATTGCTGCACCAATGATGATCGCGATAATTATTTTTGTATTAGATGACATTATTTCTCTCCGAATTTACCAGTGTGTGCGGGTGCTGATTTTGAATGTGACTGTGCGAAGAAATAATTGATACGAGTTACTGTTTTCAATGCATCAACATCTATTTTTAGTGCGGAAATTCTGGCATTAAGCATTGCGATTCTAGCTCGAACAACTTCAGAAAAATCACCATCATCGTTGGTATAAGCAGTCAACGAAGCTTCTGCGTGGTCGTGGGTTTGCGTAAGCAATTGTTCTTTATATATTGACTGCCTTTCTGATAGTCTTTTCAGCTGCCTTAGCTCTTTTTCAATTTCGCTAATCATTTGTTTTGTTAACAGCAATTTCTCTGTTCTGACAGCTTCTGTTTCCGCGATTGATGCGGCAACTTGTTTATCTTGTCTATTTTTTGTGAATAACGGTAAATCAAACGTCACACCAACAGAAAACAAGTCTGCTCTATTATCTCCTGATGGCATATCATCACGATAGGCATAGCTGGCGTTTACTCCCCACTGGGGCTTATATTGTTGTTTGGCTATATCAACAGCTGTTTCAGTCACTTTTTTCTGAACATCAATTGAGCGAATCGCAGGGTGATTTTCTAATTCTAATGCCAGAGCATTTCGCGAATAATGAGCCTTCTTTAAAAATGCGGGGGTTTGCAATCGAATTTCAGGTAGAGTTTCTGAGACATTGAATGCCATTGGTTGCGCGTCAAAATCAAACGTTTTTTCATAGTTACTGTCATCATAAAGATGAAGCCATTCGTTTAGACGAGCAATTGAGGTTTCTAATTTTTGCCTCTGGACTGTCAACCTATCTTCCAATTGAACGATTTCTAGTTGTGCTCGAATGACATCTTGTTGTCTTGTTTTTCCAATCACATTTGAGTAACTGGCTTTTGCTATCTCCGCCATCTGCTCAAATAGTTCCCAATCGTTCTCGATTAACTTAATGGTTTGTTGCGCTAGAAAAGCGTCTAACCAAAGTTGGGAAACTTCACTTTTCAATTTCGCCTTACGATTTTCGCGTAACAGCGGGTATTTAGTTGATTCGATTTTTAGCTGTTGTCGTTTGAGTTCCAAACTATCTCCTCTAGGAAACATTTGAGAAACTCCAACTTTAAATTGAGTCATACCTTCCTGATCTAAGTTCCATGTATCTGTTGGTAAATTCATCATGCCCACAGACATAATAGGGTCAGGCAATGTTCCAGAAGCTATACTGTTATACTCAACAGCTTGCTGTTTCAACTTGCTGCCGTGCAGCCAAGGGTCATTTTGCTGTGCTAATGCTATCGCCTGATCAAGTGAAATGATCTTTTCTGCTTGGGCATAAAATGCAGAAAATCCGATCATTAAACTAACAGTAATCTTTAACAGACTTGGAATTCCAAATTTCATTAGAATTGCTCCTCATAGGTTTTCACCTCTGCATACACTTCGCTAGTACCATCTTTAAATAGAATCAACACGTTATAAGGCATAAAACGTTCACCTACTTCCATCCCCGGAGAGCCAACAGGCATCGCTGGGACTGACAAACCAATGGCGTTGTTGTGTTTTTCAGCTAAAAATTGTTTTATGAATTTGGCAGGCACATGCCCTTCAAACGCAAAGCCATTTCTAGTAACGGCTGTATGACAAGAGCGATAATTAGGTTTGATACCGTACTTAGTTTTTATATTGGAGATGTTGCGGTAATCTTTGGAGTGCGCAATCACCCCTTCATCTTCAATATGGGTTATCCACTTTTTGCAACATCCACAAGTCGGAGTTTTGTAAACTAATAACTCGATTAGCTTTGCTTCGACATGACTTTCATGATTATGCTCGGTAGCGTGAGTAAACGCTGGTATTAGCAGTATAGCTACCGCTAACTTAAAAAATAATTTGATCATTTTGCCCCCCCAGACAATGCTGGATAAAATATAGGCGCAATAGCGCTTAATTAATTAACAAGAAAAGTTATTCTGTGCGTAAATTTTGGACGCACTAACCCTGTGTTAGGCAAATATTGGTGGACGGAAAAGGGAAGTAGACATTGACTTTGGGTGTTCAGCGCCTTGGTTCACTATAGCTTCAGTAAAGCCCAAAATATCAGGTGAACCATTGTTTGAATTCAAAAATGTGACTGATGTACATGCATTTGCAGGACAAATACAGTCTACGTCGCAGCAGTCTTTTGAACTTGAAGCACTAGCCTTCATATCACCATGTTCCATACCTTCATGAGACTTCATTGAAGAGTGTTCCATAGTCATATGAGATTGATGAGAATCTGCCGACATTTCACAAGACATAGATGTATAAGCCAATGTTTGCCCAACAAAGGCAGTAAGCATGACAACAACAACTAAGACTTTTGAAAGTGGTTTAAACATACAGTTCTCTTAAAAATACCTTATCATGATAATCTAAACTTGTGTTTGTGTAAATATAGAAAAAGGGCTTTATTGCCCTTTTTTTATTTCTTAACAATCTTCCTTATATGCTTTGGTTTAATTCCTAATCGCATAAGCCAAGTTAGTGTTGATATATGTTCTTCATTTTCTTCTTCAACTAACTCTGATGCTAAACCAATACACTCATTACATAAGTTGTAATTTGGAAGTAGCAACATCTTCTTAACATCATCTTCGTTTTTCCCACAAGCATCACATACTTGTAGTGTTGTGATTTTCTTTTTTGTTTTGGTAGCCATTAGATTTCTTCTAATACTTTATTTTCTAACTCAACTAAAACCATATCTGCTAACTTCTCATTTGCTTGATATGAACTAAAGCCATTTTCTTTTAGTTGTTGTGCTGTTCGTTTTAATCCCACATACAACTTACATAAACTATCGTTGCTGATATCTTGTTGTCTGTGTTTCATTACATACAAATAACTCTTACTCTTTCCTAAGTATTGCTCTGTAAAGTCAACTTTAGTTAAGCCTCTGTTATGTTCTTTCAGTGTGTTAAATACTTTGTCTAATATCATTCTTAATACTCCTTAATAGTGTTCACATAGTGATAAATAGTAGTGTTAGTTATTAGTAAGGTGTAAGACTCTACTGTTAGTTAAATCAGTTTCGAAAATTACTTGGATAGAGTAATTGAGATTGAACAGCACATTAGCATTGCCTTGTTGTGCCACCCAATTAGCCATAATGTCAGTAATTGCTAAATGTGTGTGTGCCTTAATGATGTGCCTTAATGATGTGCCTTGTTTCTATTTTTTTGTTGATAACTGTTATCGCTTAGTTCTTCTGTAAATGCCTTAATGCCGTATTTTATTTCTTTGTTACAGTAATCAATCAATCCACCAACACCGCCTTTCTTATTTGTAATGCGTTGCCAATCAATATCATCACTACCGCAAACTTCTTCCCATAATGTATTAAATTCTTTTTTGTATTGTTTAAGTGTTAAGTGCTTTGGTTTTTCAATTAGCATATGGCAATGCCTTTCGTTATAACTTCTGCTTGTAGCATTCTTACCTTCTTCAATAAACACAGCCTTCTGTAACCTTCTGTGTTTGCCATAAATCTTTCTATCTAAAACATTTCTAAAATGTTTAATGTGATGCTCTGCTACTTGCTGTTTTGATTTAGAGAAGTGGAGAGTTACAAAGTAATCCAAACTTAGGTGTGTATCTCCTTTCCTTAAAAACTTAGCAACACGCCCAAACTCATTATCTGCTTGTATATCCTCTATTGTTATCACTTCACTCATACAAGTTATTTATCCATTACTGCTGTAACACCCCCCAATAAGTGGCTGATATGAGTTATTAGATGTCAGTAGCACTATTTGCCAACTTAGTAACAAGTTCAGCATTATCATTAGTTGCTT
>Ga0206677_10001753_pt1 | contig 19848 bp, 16 predicted proteins | sample M130m12015metaG_FD_155475 | JGI IMG/M metagenome (GOLD analysis project Ga0206677, IMG submission 155475) | Ammonia-oxidizing marine archaeal communities from Monterey Bay, California, United States - M1 30m 12015 | ecosystem: Environmental > Aquatic > Marine > Intertidal zone | place: USA...
TAAATGAAAACGGTACTTTTGACAGCTTGGTAATTAGTGATCAAAGAGATGCAAATGATAGTATAAGTTCTTCAACTTATCCTACAGGTTTTTATCAAACATTCGATGCAAAAATTACTAAACCATTCGCTGAATATTCAACAGGTGTTAATGATCAAAGAATAGAGCATGATGCAACAGGCAATACTAACTACGTGACAGTTATTTGTGATGACTTAACTAGCGTTCCTACTATTGACTTAACAAGTGCTACTTTGACAGAAAGCACCGCAGGTAGTTACAGATACATATCTGGAATTCCATACTACAACACAGGAAGCCCTACCCTCACACTTAGTGGTGCATCACTTTCTGACTGGATTGGTCAAGCATATAGAGATACAAACAATGTATTTGAAATTGCTAACGGTACTAATTCAGAAAGTACAAGTGGTGCAACCATTAGTACACAGTACAAAGGATATGCAGATTTGGAAGCAATATCGTATTTAACAGCAGGTGTACCAGAAGCAAACACTGGTATCGGAGCCTCTGGGTATGCACTAGCAGATCAAACAATTAACATTACAACAAGTAGTGTTAAGGCAGTTGAGACGCTTAAATTTAAAGCAAATAACGTTAATGGTAGCTCAAACTACACAGAACTAACTAACACCGCTGTACAGGTGCATACTGCTAATCCTACAGGTGTTATAGAAGACAATATACCAGTAGCAAATAGCTTAGGTAATGGAACAATTACTGAAGACGGTTTGCGTATTGCAGATTTTGTAAATGCCACAACTGATACACCAACTATAACAGGTTCAACAGATTATACTGCTACACCATTTACTGGTGCAATTAGTGTAAGTGGAACACAAGAAGCTACTGTAAGATGGGGCACATTAGAACACAACACTACAAATTATTCAACAGGATTCTTACCAGTTGGACCAGACAGAAGTGCAGATACTGGAACACAGTATTTTACTTTTGCATTCCGCAGACAAGTTGTTGCTAACTTTGATATAAACATTACTTCAAATGGAATAGCAGGCATGTGGATTGCAGCTCCTGGCACTGGCGTAGATAATGCTAGTGGATTAAGTGGTTGGGTTGAATGTACAAGCCAATATGCAGGTGCAGGTGTACCAGGTAGTGATACTGCTAATGGCGGTAACGGTGCAGATGGTTGTGCATTAACAGGTGCAGATGTTGTGCCAACAGGTTCAAGCATTAACTCAAGTTATACAATGACATTAGGTAGTGAAAATATGAGTAACGCAACAAATAATGTTGTGTTGGTTAGAGTAGCATTAGCAAGTGGAAAAGAGATAACAAGTATATCAATTGGGGAGGCTAGTTAATGGCAATTTCCGATAATCAAAAGTTAGACTATCTATTTAAGAAAGTTGGTTTTGGTGCAACTAAAACTGATACAGTCTTTAACAAATTAGCAGCCAACGAAAGTTTACCAAGTCCATTACTAATACGTGGTGATACGATTTGGGCAGAGTCTGGAAGTATTCCAGCAGTAAAGCCTTCTGCTTCTAATAGTTATGTAACACTACAAACGGCAATTGAAGCAACCGAAGATATTACTGCAACAGGCAATAGAACTTGGAAAACAGGAATCACAGATTGGATTCCAACAGAATTTGGTTCAACATATCTTGTAAATGTTTATGTTCATACTAGTGGTGATGCCGCTGGTGCTGAAACAATGTCCAACAAAGTCTTTACTACTGGTAGTGGTAATAACGATGAATGGTTCTTTGATTATCAATCAGGTGTACTAAACTTTATTGGTGATAACTTACCAAATGGTGTTAATTTTTCTGGCAAAAGTGTTTATATTACAGGTGCAACATACTCTGGTAATAGAGGTGTAGTATCGTCTAGTATCACTTCTGATATTACTGCATTACAAACGCAAGTTAATAACATACTGTCAAATACAGATCCTGCAGCACTAGACTCTCTTACAGAAATTGTAAATAGCTTCCAGTCAGCAGATAGTGCCTTTGCAACATCAACAGAGCTTGCAAACATAAACACCTCTATACGAAGCGATTTGGCGCTTACAGTTAAGGAAATTAACGACCCAGTATCAAATGTAGAAGTAGCAAATGTAACAGGCATTAACTTTAATGTTGATGGTGGTTTTGCACTAACTGATAACTCAGACGGTACTGTAACAGTTACAATTGAATCCACATTTAAAACATGGCACATTTATGATACAGTTAGTGATACAACACCAACTGATATTATAGCGGCAGCGGTTGATGAAATATCAATTCGTGCTGGTAATAACATTACAATTACTCCGGTTACTACTACTGGTTCTAAAGGCATAACAATTGCCAGTGATGTAAGTGGAATACTTGACTTAGGTATCAGCGATGGTACAAACGGACAAATATTACAAACAGATGGTAATGGTAATTTCTCGTTTACAGATAATAGTATTACTTCAAATCCCATTCCAACCTCACAAGCATTTACAGGAACAGGATCACTAACTGCATACACACTAACAGACGCACCAGCGGATGAAGAATCAATTGATGTTTATGTAAATGATGTTTTACAACGCCCTAGCATTTATTCGTTAAGTGGAACAACATTGAACTTTAATGAAACTCCAGATAACGGTGATGAGATATATGTTAAGTACAGATATCCAAGTGCAACTAATACAACTTTATTAAATAACTCTGTAGGAAACCAGCACTTAAATTTGATATATACTAGTAGTCAATATGTGGGAGACAACACTACAACACAATATACTATTCAAAGCGGACACAGTGTCCACAGTGTATTAGTTATAGTAGATGGTTTAATCCTACAACCAACAGAGTATAGCATTAGTGGAGCAACATTAACAATCACAAATGCACCGTCAACAAGTTCGACAGTTGACTTTAGATATTTCCCAATCTAGGGAAATATATTTTTCAAAATCAAGTTCACAAATAACTTAATTCCAACCAAATATAGGTAAATACATTGCACGGGTTTTAACCTGTGTGTTAAATGTGGAGTTCATATACCACACTTAACCTTTCCTTATAAAGATTATAAGGAATCAAATATATTTGATTGGAGAAATCTATATGGCTTTTAGACAAATTAAGAGTCCAGCGTTAGGGGACAATTCAGTTCTTAACACAAAACTAGATGCGAGTGCAGTTTCAGGCCAAACTAGCACATCAGCACTAGCGGATTTAGACACACTATTAGTACATGACTCAGGCACATCAACTTTAAAAAGCGTAACGGCAGCAAATTTAATTGGATCTTTTGATACATCAGATCTAACTGAACATGTTGACGCTAGGTTTTTTACTGAAGCTCGTGCTCAGTCGGCAGTTGCGGCAGACATAGCGTCAGCAGTAGCAGCAGAGGCAGTTATCGCTCGTGCAGCAGAATCTCAGAATGCAACAGACATTACTGCAGAAGAAACTCGTGCGTTAGCAGCAGAAGGTGTTCTAACTACAAACCTTGCAACCGAAGTAAGTGATCGCACAGCGGCAGATACGGCGCTAGATTCAGCTTATAAGGCAGCAGACGCTGGTTTACAAACACAGATTAGTAATATTATCTCAAACACGGATGCAACAGCATTGAACTCTCTTGCAGAGATCGTTGCAGAATTCCAAAGTTCTGATAGTACATTAACAGCAGCAGTGGCGGCCAATGGTGCGTCAATTACAGCTGAAGTAACAAGAGCAACGGCAGCAGAGGGCGTTAACGCAACTAACATTGCAAACGAAATTACTCGTGCTCAAGGCGTTGAGGCAACTAATGCAGCAGCAGTAGTTACTGAAGCAGCGGCAAGAGTAGCGGCAGATAATGCACTAGATACTCGTGTAACTGCAAACGAAGGCGACATTACAACATTAACAAGTGGACTAGCGGCAGAGATTGCTACAACTAATGGTGAAATTTCAACTTTAACTACAGACTTAGCAGCAGAAGTAACTCGTGCAGGGTTGGCAGAGGCAGCAAATGCTACAGATATTAACACTGAAGCAGGCGTTAGAGCAGCAGCTGACACAGCATTAGACACTCGTGTAACTGCAAACGAAGCCGACATTGCGTTTATACAGACTAACACAGATGCAGCGGCTTTAGATTCATTAACAGAAATCGTTAATGCATTCCAAAATGCAGACAGTACTTTAACTGGTGCAGTTGCAGCTAACACTACACAAGTAGCGTTAAATGTAACGGCAATTGCAGCAGAAGAAACTCGTGCGTTGGCGGCAGAAGCAGCTAATACATTAAACATCACTGCTAATACAGGTGACATTGCTACTAACACAAGTGACATTGCCACAAACACATCAGCTATCTCAACTGAAGTAACTAACAGAACGACTGCAGATACTACATTACAAACTAACATTGATGCAGAGGCTACTACAGCTCGTGCAGCAGAACTACAAAACGCAAACGATATTGCGGCTGAAGAAACTCGTGCTTTAGCGGCAGAGGGTGCAAATACAACTGCAATTAGCAATGAAGTAACTCGTGCAACAAATAAAGATAATGCACATGATGCCTTATTAGCAACGCATACAACTGATATTGCAGCTAACACATCTGCTATTAACACTGAATCAGCTCGTGCCCAATCAGCAGAAGGTGTATTGACTACAAATGTAGCAACTAACACAACTGCTATTGCTAACATCTTGTCAAACACAGATGCAACAGCACTTAACTCATTAGCAGAAATTGTTACTGAATTCCAAAGTGTTGACGCAACATTAACTGGTTTGTCAACTGCAGCAACTACAGACCGTGCGTTAATTCGTACAGAGTTTGCAGCAGCAGATACGTTATTAAGCAACCGCTTAACAACTGAAGAAGGTAATGTTGACGCATTGGAAACTACAATGGGTTCAGCAGTACTTACAACTACAGCACAAAATGTAACGGCAGCTATTAACGAATTGAACTCAGGTTCAGCAGCAGCGGTTACAGCATTGCAAACTGAAGTTGACGCAGTAGAAACAGCAATTGGCTTAAACGCAAATGGTACATTTACAGCACATAGTGGAACAAACTACATGGATAGTGGTTCTACAATGAAAGCAGTAGACGTATTACTAGATGCGGCAGTTAAAGCAAATGAAGACGCAATTGCAGCAGAGGCAGTAACAGCAAGAGCAGCAGAAGGCACAAACGCAACTAATATTGCAACTAATGTAACTAACATTGCAACTAACACAAGTGATATTGCAACTAACGTAACAGCAATTGCCTTAAACGCAACTAACCTTACAGCGGAAGCAGTAACGGCTAGAGCGGCAGAACTTGCAAATGCAAATGCTATTACAGCAGAAGCAACTACGGCTAGAGCGGCAGAATTAGCTAACGCTAATGCTATCACTTCAGAGGCGTCAACTGCAAGAGCGGCAGAATCAGCAAACGCAGCAGCTTCGGCGGCTAACTTAGTTGAAATTACTGCAACACAGGCAGGTGCAGGCTTAGATGCAAACGGCGACTATGTAGCTCCAACTACTTCTAACTACCACGATGCAGCTTCATCATTAGCAGACGCTGATATGAAATTGGACGCGGCAATTAAAGCAGTTGATACAGCTTATTTGGCAGCAGACGCAACATTAACAGCTAACGTGGCAACTAACACAGGTGCAATTTCGGCACTAGATACTCGTGTAAGTGCAAACGAAACTGATATCGCGTTTATTCAAAGCAACACAGATGCAGCATCATTGGATTCATTAACAGAAATCGTTAATGCGTTCCAAACTGCAGATGGTACATTAACAGGCGCAGTAGCGGCTAATACAACACAAGTAGCAACTAACGTAACAAATATCGCAACTAACGTAACAGACATCGCGGCAAGACTACCACTAGCTGGTGGAACTATGTCAGGTGATGTTGATATGGATAGTAACATGATAACTGGACTAGGTACAGCTTCAGCTTCAAGTGACGCAGTTTCATTAGCAGTAATGCAAGCGGCAATCACAGCACAAGACATCTCAGTTTATACTACAGATGACTTATCTGAAGGTAGCAACGAGTATTATACTCCAGCAAAAGCAAGAGCAGCAATTTCTGTAACAGATACTGCAGGCAACGGCTTAGCAAGTTATGATAGTTCAACTGGTGTAATTAGTATTGATACTAATGAATCAGTACTTGACTTAACTGATGTTTCAGACAGTAACTATACAGGTAAAGCGGACTATGTTTTACAAGTTAAATCAGATGAGTCTGGTATGGAGCTTGCAGATCCTTTACAGATCTTTACAGCTAACAATCGTCAAACTATCCCAGGTGATGGCGTAGCGACTACATACTCACTTAACTTCGCAACAGACCAAGCAAACAGCATGGTATTTGTTGGTGGTGTTATTCAGGATCCAACTACTCACTATACTATTAGTAGTGGTAACCAAACTATTACATTTGCTTCAGCTCTTCCAACAGGAACAGCAGCAGTTGTTGTAGCACACGCACAAGGTTTAACTCCTGTAATAACAAGTGGTCAAATTACTGTTGACAACTTGGCATCAGATATTAAGGCTTATGTACAAGGTTCAGATGTATCAGCAACTGGCTCAACTACAATTGATACTTTCAACGGTGTATTATATCGTTCAGCAAAGTATATCATGCAAGTTGATGATGGCGCAGGTAATTATGAAACAAGAGAAGCATTGGTTGTACACGATGGTACAACTGCATACATCACAGAATATGCTATGGTTTATACCGGATCAGATTTAATTGGTGATGCAAGTGTTACTATGTCGGGCAACAGTGTTCTACTTCAGTATACACCAACTTCAGGTTCAGCGACAGTGAAAGTTATTGCAACTTACATGGATGTCTAAGAACTAGATTAACAAAGGGGCGTTGTGAAAACAGCGTCCCATTAATTGGAAACTGCTTATAATAGTTGTTTACAGTTAAAGAAAAGAAATAAATATGTATGATACTCTATGTATCATAACTTTTTTGATCAAAAAGGAGTCAATAAAATGGCACAAAGAAAATTTATAATTGACGGTGGTTTTAAAACTGATGATGCTTCTGAATTATTAGCGAATTTAACAATGGGTGGTTCAATCCTACCTAATGTAGATTCAGATGGTACAACTGGTTTCGACTTAGGTTCAACTACAGCAAAGTGGAAAGACCTATATCTATCACAAGGTTCATTATTCATTAACAACCAAAAAGTTCTACAAGATGATTCTGGAACAATTGTTGTTAGTGCAGATAACGACCAAGGAATGACAGTTAAAACAACTGGTACAGGTGTTTTATCATTAAGTTCAGATACTACTGTTAACATGAACGGCACGCTACAAATGGCAGCCGGTAAAAAAATAACAGATGCAAACGGCACAGCTGTTGCATTAGGTGACAAACTTGATATGGATAGTAATCTTATCATCAATGTTGGCACAGCCGTAGCAAATACAGATGCGGCAAACAAAGCATATGTCGATGGTGCAATTGCAGATTTAGTAAATGGTGCTCCAGGCACTATGGATACACTAAACGAATTAGCTAATGCATTAGGCGATGACGCAAACTTTAGTACAACAGTAACTAACTCTATTGCTGCAAACGCAGGTGATATTGTTACTGCAAACACTAACATTGCTTCAAACCTAGCGGCAATTAATGTAAACTCAGCTGATATCGTAACTGCAAATACAGCAATCGGTACTAAAGCTAACACTACATATGTTGATGCACAAAATGTTGCACAAACAACTGCTTTGGAAACTTATGCAGATACAGCCGAAGCAGACGCAATTTCTACAGCGGCAGGTGATGCAACTACTAAAGCAAACGCAGCCCAGGCGGCGGCAGAAGCTACAGCAAGTGCAGACGCTACAACTAAAGCAGATGCAGCTCAGGCAGCGGCAGAATCAACTGCAGCAGCGGCAAACACAGCATTAGAAACTTCAATTAATGCAGCGTGGGCGGCAGCAGATGCTACTCAAACTTCAAGTATTAATAGTGCTTGGGCAGCAGCAGACTCGGCTCAAACTACATCTCTACAAGCGTATGCAGATACAGCTGAAGCAGATGCAATTTCAACTGCAAGTGCAGACGCTACATCTAAAGCAGATGCAGCATTAGTAAGTGCAAAATCATATACTGATTCTGAAATTACTTCTTTAATTGGTGGTGCACCAGGTACGTTAGACACACTTAACGAACTAGCGGCAGCATTAAGTGATGATGCCAACTATGCAGCATCAGTTACATCAGCAATTGCAGCAGCTCAAACAGCGGCTCAAAACTATGCAGATGCAAATGATAACAATACAACTTACTCAGCAGGTAACGGTTTGTCACTAAGTGGCACACAGTTCTTAATGAGTGGTTCATACTCTGGTAGCTTTACAGCAACTGGTGATATTACTGCTTATTCAGATGATAGCTTAAAAACTAACGTTCAAGTTATCGACGGCGCATTAGGTAAAGTTGAAGCAATTCGCGGTGTTACATTTGAAAGAATTGAAGACGGTTCAGTATCAACAGGTGTTATCGCTCAGGAACTTAAAGCAGTACTTCCTGAAGCAGTACATACAGATGCAGAAGGTGTTCATTCAGTAGCATACGGAAACATTACAGGTCTACTAATTGAAGCAGTTAAGGAATTATCAGCTCAAGTAGAAGAACTTAAAGCTAAGTAATTAAATTTTAATTACAAAATTAAAGCAGGGTGAAAGCCCTGCTTTTTTTATGGCCGTATAAAAGTTTGTTTGTGATAAATACTACTATAATTAAAGGAATAGTATCATGGCATTTAGAGGAATACAAACTACTAATATAATTAGTACAGATGTTGGGTTTTCAGATCCACTATTAATATTAAACAAAGATGGAATACAAGCAACTGATGTCGGGTTTTTAGGAAAACTAGGGCCAACTACATATGCAGGTCTTGTTAGAGACAGTGAAACAAACAACTTTCTTTTACTTGATTCAATTCAATTATCACCTTCTACTATTAATGATGTAAGTGCCTTAGATGCAAGCATAGTAAAAGGTAGTATTACAGTAGGAACAATTACTGCAGATACAATTATTGCAGGTAATTTACCAACACAATATACAGATGCAGATGCAAGAGCAGCCATATCAGCAACTGGTAGTTTATCTTATGATAGTGCAACAGGTGTTATTAGTTTTACTGATACAGACTCTGCATATGCTACTAAAGTTGGTTATAACTTAGCAGACGAAACAGACGCAACATCAATTGTTTTAAACCCAGGAGATGCAAGTACACCAGCAACATATCGTGGAGATGTAGTTGATAATAGTGGAAACGTTATTGTTGATGTATCAAGTACAAGTACTACATTTACTGGCGGACTAGCGGGCAATGTGTATGGTGATGTTTACAATCCAACTGGTGCAAATAAAATTTTAGAAAGCGGAACTGGAAATTTAGATTCTGTCTTAACAGTTGATTCAGCAACCGCAACAACATTAAATGCAGGCACTACTAATATTAGTGGCATTGCTACATTTACTGGTGGTAGTGCAGACTTTACTGGAACAACTACAATTGGTAATTGGAACGGTGCAGTTTATGACAGAACCGGCAGTACACTTATTATTGAAGATGATGCAACACCAGGTCCTATTGTTCACGCCGACTTACAAGGTAATGTTACTGGTAATGTTACTGGTAATGTTACGGGCAACATTATAAATCCAAATACTGGCTCAACCGTATTAAACGCTTCGCAACCTCAATACACACTAACAGGTAATGTAGCAGGTAGCTTATATGGAGATGTAATTTCACCTACTCAAAATACACCAATTATTACCACCGGTCCAGTAAGAGATCTATTAACAATTCACGATGCTGAAATTGATTTAATAAAAGCACCATCATCGCAAGGTGGAGCAACAGTAATTGATACAACAGGCTACTATACACTGCAAGGACAGAATATAGCAATAACAGGAACATTGTTTGGTGACATTGCTGACAGACTAGCAAATGATCCGGTTTTAACAGTAGGTACAGGAAACAACGATTCTCAATTAGTTGTACATGAATCAATGATAGATGAACTAACTGTTAATGATACAATAGATGTTACTAATGCAACAATAACTGGATTAGACATAAGTGACTTAACTGATGCTAATAATGTAATACAGCCAAGTGACTTAACAAATTATTCAACAACAGCGGTATCTAATTTATTTGTACAACAACAAGATTTAATAACTAAAACAGCAGCGGTAAATTCAGCAAATTCATATACAAATACACAGATAACTACAGTTACATCTACATTACAAAGTTATGCAAATGCACCTACAACTTGGGTAGCACCAAAGGGTACAGAAGCACAAAGACCGGCTAGCCCGGTTGAAGGACAGTTTTATTTTAATACTGATACTAAAATATTTGAAGGATATGACGGAACAAATTGGATACAATTAGTACCATCTACATTACAAATAATACCTTAATATCAAAATTAAAGCAAAGTAATATACTATTATATGTTATGAGACATATAGATAAATAGTTAAGCAAGCAATATGCTTGTGATTAACGTTAATTATAAGCAAGGAGTCAACAAATGGCATTACCAGCAACAGGTTCAGCAATCAGCATGGGAGAAGTTCGTAACTATTTTGGACTAAGTGGAACAGTAACACTAAGTCAATTAGGTGCGTTTATTACACCATCAGTAACAACAAACATTAGTTTATCGGCTACGTTTGGCGGATGGCAGAATCCTAATACGTGGGGTACGAGTTCTGGAGTAGATCCAACAACCGACGAACCAACACATCCATAAGAATTAATTTAACAATGATGTTGTTATTACTTGACAGCATCATTGTTTTATTGTAAAATAGTAACTAAATATATTTACAAATAATGTAAACTCAACACAGGAGAAAACAATGAGTATAAGAACACGATTTGAAATCGAGACGTTCGTGCTTGGTGCACATCCAACCGCATCTCGTAAAGCACAAGTATTAACCACGGAGCTTATGCAAGCACGTGAACAACAACATCCAGACTTACCAGTTTTAGAAGCAATTCATAAAGATTTTGCAGCTGAGCATGATATTGATGCACTACTAGCAAATATTGAAGAGTCTGAAGAAGAATATTGGGTAGCACGTCTATCAAAATTAGCAGCCATTGATATTTTAACAATTGGTAAAGTACAGCCTGAGCATATGAATTATATGGTAGCTTTAGAAGATGAAGCATTTGCCGCATGTGTTAAACAAGCTACAGCTATCGCTAAACAACTTAATTATGAAGTACAGCAAGTAGAAGCAGAACTTCAAACAGAACTAGCTTCTGTAAAATAATTAATGGTAAGCGTACCTAACTATTTCCACAAAAACAATAACACCGCAAATGTAGCAATATGTGTTCCTGTGCGAGATAATGTTACAGCGGTTTTTGCGTACAGTCTTGCCATGCTTCAAAAAAAGTGTGGTGAGACTGGACTATCTACTAGCTTACATTTTAACATGGGAAGCGAAGTAGCAATGCAACGTCAGCAACTTGTTACTGAAGCATTAGAAACAAATTGTACACATATTATGTGGATAGACGCTGATATGCAATTTCCAGTAGATACGCTAAATATATTATTAGCAGCCAATAAGGATATTATTGCTGGTAATTATGCAACAAGAGTACCACCGCACAGACCTGTTGCTTTTAAAAGCAAAACAAACTTAGATAGTAGAGTATTAACAGGTACAGGAATTGAAAAAGTTTGGGCAGTTGGTAGTGGAATGATGTTAGTAAGAAGAGAAGTATACGAGAATATTCCTCTGCCTCACTATAAGATAGAATATAATGAAACATATACTAGCCTTGTAGGAGAAGATATATACTTTTGTAGCCTTGCAAATGATGCAGGATACGAAGTAAATATTAGTCACGAATTAAGTGACAGAATTGCACATATAGGAACACGTGCAATTACAGTTAAAGGCGATTGCAATGATTAATTTAATTAATAACAAAGGTAAAGAGTTTCAAGGACAAAATGTAGTAACGCCTTGGGATAGACTAAAAAGATTTATGTTCGAATCATATCCAATAATTAGAACTGCTACAAAAATTACAGAAGAAACGGAATTACTAAAAGAAGCATCACAATACAAAGATACAGCTGACATGGCTTGGGTAGTATTTGATGAAACTGAAATTAATCCTAGCTTTCCTTGGCAATATAGACCAACTGATCGTATTGCAAAATCTGTGATACACACATTTCCTAGAGTAATTAAAAGAACAAACAGACCAGTTAGTTGGGGAGATATTCATTTAGTTCCTACTAATGGTGTAGCACATACTATAGTACAAAATAAAATTGTTTCAAGTTATCATGTAGCAGAATTTGATATCTTTATGATTAGTTTTCATGAAGCTGAAGCAGACGAGAATTTCCAAAAATTAAGAAACAGATTTAAAGATGCACAACATGTTAAAAATGTTGAAGGCATTGGTAACGCACACAGAAAAGTTGCAGAATTAGCTAAATCAGAAATGGTATACATTGTTGATGCAGATGCAGATGTAATGTCGCATTTTAGTTTTGATTATATTCCACCAATGAGTAAACGTAAAAATACAACATATGTGTGGAGTGCTAAAAATCCTATTAACGATTTAGAATATGGATATGGTGGTGTAAAATTATTTCCAAGAGAACAATTATTAGAACTAGGACATGTACTTCCAGACTTTACAACAGGTGTTAGTTTTTATCAACCAATTACTGATGTATCAAACATCACAAGATTTAATAAAGATCCATACAGAACATGGCGTAGTTCATTCCGTGAATGTGTAAAACTTTCAAGTGGAATTCAGCAAACAGATAGTCCTAGAAAAGATACAGTAGACAGATTAGAAGCATGGTGTACATTAGACAACGGTGCAAGATTTGGACGTTATTGTATTAAGGGTGCATTAGAAGGAAAATCGTATGGTGAACAACATGCGAAAGATGTAGATGCTCTTAACAAAATTAATGACTACGAATGGTTGCGTGAACAGTTTGTTGCAAGTATGAAAAAGAAAGTGACGGAATGATAAATGTTAAAATGGTTCAAGGAATCAATACATCATCTTAAAGTAGAAACCGGATGGGGATACTGGTATCATTTATGGCATAGTTTTAAGAATAGCTGGTCGCTTGTTGTAATTGCATTTAAAAGCGTTATACATGGAATATTTCCTTTCTTATGGAAAGCAGATGCACCTAAAGGTGTAATCAAAATGTATCATCAAATTATGCGTATTCAGCATATAAAAGATATGGACGAACTAAGAAAGAAACCAAAAAATGAAAGATATAAATCTACTACCACTTCTGAATAGTTACGGAGATATATTTGAATTAGATTATAAATTTGATTCAGAAGAGGCTATCAATGAACTTAAAAAACTAGAATGGGAACAAGGACCTAATGGAAAACGTGGAGTAAATCTAACAGGACCAATAGGTGATTTAACACTTGATCACAAAGGTAAACACGCAGAATATCAAGAGCCAAATACTAATACACACAATTGCCCATCAATAATTGATTTTTTTACTAAATGGGAAAATTTAGCCAGATGTAGAGCCGCACACATGAACGCAGGCTCATTTTTTAGTATGCATAGAGATGCATATAGATTAAATCCACAAATTAGAATCTTCATTCCATTGAATAAAACAGATGTTAGCCAGTGGAATTTTATATACGAAAACAAACGCATAGATTTTAAACCCGGTGTTCCATATATATTAAATACAAGAAAACAACACGGTAGCTTTGCTATGTCAGACGACATATATCATATATTGATGAGTGTGTTTTTAACTGAAAATAATTTAAAGACAATTATTAGTATGTTACCAAACTGTAAAGAACATTAACATGAAACAAAAAACAGATAAAAATTACTATAGTGGCGACAAAATAGATGACCTTGTTGATGCAGTCAAAAAAGCAGAACATAAGCATCAAGAAGGTAATACACAAACTGATTCAGCATACAAAGACGAAATGTACAGCAATGATCAGATGGAAAAACATGACAAAATGGATAACATCTTTAAAGTAGATGGAGTTCCAAGTAGATGGGAGCATAATAAATTACGTGCTGATTGGCACTTTGATACTTTTGCTGATCCACATGAAGAAACATTTGTTGTTCCTTGTAGATTTGTAGGAGATTTTAGTGAAGCAGTACAACACGCATTAAAAACTGCAACAGAAATGACTATAGGAAATTATAGACAGCGTAATTTAAGCAAACAAGATAAAGATTTACATGATGGCGAAATACAAGATGTTCTACTTGCTTCTGGAAAAGAAGATGTAAGTAGTATGTATCATGACATGGTCGTTAGAGCAAAATTTGATAAAGATGGAAAGAATTATTTTGCAAAACGTAACGAATCTCCAGAGTATGCAATACTACTTAGAATGATAGATGCACTAGGAGTAGATGTTCATCAATCTAGATTACATATTCAAAGGCTAGGACAAGTTACTCCTATTCATATTGATCAACAAATGAGATATGCAAGACCCGGTTGGCGTGAAGTATGGACTAAAGCTGGCGCAGATAAAAATCCTTTAAAGCTAAGAAGATTTTTAGTTATGTTGCAAGATTGGGATTATGGACATGTATGGCAATTCGGTAATACATATTATCATCAATATAAAGCAGGTGAGTGTATAACATATGACTGGTGTAACATGCCACATGGAACAGCTAACTTTGGATATACTCCAAGAGTTACGTTTCAATTTACTGGATTCATTAATGATAAAGTACAACACATGATTGACAATCCAGACCCTAATAGGATTATTGAAGTATGATAGAAAACGACTTTCCTGAAGTAGATCCAAAGTTTTTTTATAATCAAAAAGAAAAATCTGAAAAACAACCAAGATTGCCAAACGAAACAATAAAATATTATGGCAGACATGATACAGGAAACAAATGTAAAATAGGAGAAAATGGAACTGACCATTTTACTTTTAATGCAATACAAGAACTTGATTGGGATAATAATGCTGAATTAGACTTTAGCTATACATGGAACAAATACGGATACAGAGGCCCAGATGATTTAACTGATGTTGGTATAGTATTTGCAGGTGGAAGTTTATTACTAGGAACTGGAATACCGTATGAGATGAGTATACCATATTTGCTTTCTAAAAAATTATCATTGAATCATTTTAACATAAGTGATTTTGATACATTAACAGACATGGCAGATAATTTATTTGATTTTAAACTTAATCCAAAATACGTTATACTTACTGATTTTTGGGGTGTTAATGATACTAACTGGCTTATGAGATTTTGGTTAAGAAAAGAAAAAGATGAAAAGGTTAGAAAACTTGTTAGAGAAACTTTTAAACAAAGTAATGGTAAAATATTTAAAATGTTTGAATTAGCATTACTACAATCATTTCCAAATGCACAATATTATATACTAGAACCAAATGAAAGAAGAAAGCATTGGTTTTATGATTACGAGCCAACACACATTAAATCAATACAATACAGTAAAGAAGAAATGATAGACTTAGGAAGAGACCAAACACACCCAGGACCTAAGACACATGAATATCTTGCAAACAAAGTTTTAGAAGAAATTAATAAAGGAAACTAATGGAATATCAGGGCGAAGATTTAATTATAGTTACAGGAGCTCCAGGTTCTAGATGGAGTGGAGCAATTCGTATGCTTAGTCTTATATGCAAAGATATTAATTTATCTGATAATAAAAATAACTTTGTATACAGAAAGAAAGTTGATGGACAAGTTGTTGGTTGGCACCGAGGTGCTTATTGGGGACCCGATAATCCAGTAGGACATAAGTTTGACATATTGGATACATTAACTAAAGAAGAAATAATACAAGAATTTAAAGCACCATTTTCAGATTGGGATTATGGAACTAAAATTATTAAAAGTCATTGGTTCAGTTATCATTTACCATTGTTAAAAGAACTATTTCCAAAAGCAAGGTTTTGGTCTTTTTATGATACGCCACAAGAATGTTTTAATTGGTGGAAACATGTAGGTGGATGGAATATCACATATCCAATATATACATGGTATAAGAATGATGAAAGAATGTTACAACAAATTGCTATAGAATGTGATGAAATAAAAAATAACTTTGATTTAAAACGTTATTATGGTTGGAAAGAAACGGCAACTGCTTTGGGTTTTTCACATAACATGAGAACAAACTCTGAGATGTATGACATTGATCCAGACTTTAGTGATATTCATCAATACGATAGTGAAGAAGTATTTAATTCTTTTTTAAATAATATATTTAATAGAAAAGAAATGGGTATTATTAATCCAAAGATGTAGTAAACTGTTCGTATACTGTTTTTATCTTTTTAACAAACTGTTTTGAATTACATTGTATTTTTGCACCAGGGTGTAACGGTCTAGGCCAATTACCAATTTTAATCCAACAATAACCATCACTTTCATTATTAAGAATAGGAATAAATTCTTCCTCAACTGTAACTAAAAATGTATGGTAAACAAATTTCTTATTAGGACTAGTGAATTTATTAATAGGAATAACTTTTTTGATATCAGGAACTAATCCAAGTTCTTCTTCTATTTCACGCAGTAGTGCTTCATTTGGTCTTTCACCTTTTTCAGCTTTACCTCCAAAAAAACCCCATGTACGTGGGTGATTAACTTCACCACTTCTTTGCTGAAGCATTATTCTTCCAGTGTCTGTGCTTAAAAATAAACAACCACTTGCTATTATCATATTTTTCCTATCCAATGGCTTACATCGTCACATGGGTCGTCGATGTTAGAGATAGAGTCTCCAGAATCCTGCATTGTAAATTCCCTCATAACTATTAACCCACTCTTTGCCGTTCCATTCAAGTTGGTCGTTACTTGCCACATTAGTTACATATTGAGTGTCTATAGTTGTTGAAGCATCAAAACTTACATTCCATGCCGAACCATTATATTCAATAATATCATATTTGTGTGCAACAACATTTAACAACTGATTACTAGGAGTATCGTTAATTAAAATATATCGTTGTCCTAGTACGGCAGCTGGTACTGTTCCATCTCCAGGATAATTAATAACTGGATCTAAAATAGCATTTACAGCCGTTAGTGTGTTTGTTGGTAAAGTTGATTGATCTACATCAACTGTTAATAGATTTGGGTTACTAGGATGAAAATCAAGTTTACCAATTATATCGTCTGATTTAGGATTTGTAACTGAATTTTTTCTAAGCCTTAATTGACTTATTCCAGTTCTTAATACACCAAAGGGTTTTAACTCTTTTGTCCAGTCTAGTATTAAACCATCGTTGTCAAGTTTTTGCCCATTTGCATTTAATAATTGTAAAGTTCCATCTTCGTATTTCACTTTTCTATCTTCGTATGTTACAATAGTATATTGTAATGTTTGCGTATCAAAAGACTTTTCTTCTCTGAACAAGTCTAAATTTGTGTCATCTAAATTATATAATTCACTTATAATTGTATGAATTAATTTTTGTTGTTTAACTTTAGCTGGAGGATTAATATGTATTGGTATATTAAAACTTAAAGTTGCAACATCAATAATATCATCTATGCTTGATCCTACACTTCTAGTACTCCACGTTGTATTAGTTAATTCTACATGACTTAATGCAGTCCAGTCAATTGGACTATCGTTTGTTCTTATATCTAATGTAGGATTAAATAATACTAATATTTGTTCCATTAACTGTAATTTTTGATCTGTATTTGAAGTCCAAATGTCGCAATTCATTTGTAGCATGTAAGGAACGGGTGCATGTCTTTCAACAGTATAGCTATTGCCTCGTTCATTAGTATACTCTCCGGTTTCGTTATCATATTTCTTTTCAAAAACTTGAACCTTATCAACATGATCTTGGTATGTACGTCTTTCTGGTAGCATATCTAATGAAGTTACATAACAACTTATAAATGGAACAGTATTGATAATATTTTCACTGTTTTCTCTTGTTATGTGTGCAGCCATTCTGTTGATGTCTCCGTAACGTACAGGTACTTGTTGAAATATAGATAAGTCTTGATCGTTTTTACCCATTTCGACACTGAATCCACTAAACAGTCTTATAAACTGTTGAATGTATCTTCTAATTTGTTTATCGTAAAAGTATTGTTGTGCCATTATTAAAAATCACTCTTTGGTTTAATTACCTGACTAAGTGCTTGCTTTTCAGGAAACTCTTTATCGTCAATAACTGTAGTAGCATTATTATTGATAAAGCTACTTGCATTATATGTTCTATCACTCCATGTTTGATCAGTAACATTATCATATAGTCTATGCCATTTATTACCTCGTCTCACAAAAAGTCTATTAGGTGTAAAATCTGTTCTTACAAAATAATCGCCTTCGTTTGGTACAACTGGAAATTGATCACCTTGTTCTAGTGATTCTCCGTGATTGTATTCATTAGTATTATTGTCTACGCCAAATAAATGATCAGCTAATGGCAATCCTAACGGATCTGCTGCTTCAGCACTTTTTACAATAGCATTACTAATATTAAGTTCTGTTTTGTATGCACTGATATCATTTTTAAGACTATTTGGATCATTAGCAGTACCAAGTATATCTGCGTATTCTTGTGTATCTGTTAGTGGTGCTACTTTAACACGCCAAATGTGTGGATACCAAGTTTGTGAAAAACCTTCACTTCCTCTTGCGGCATCTTGTACAACATAAAACTTATTAATAGCATCTCTGTCGTTTGTAAGTAATAATTCATCACGTAAATGTGGTAGTTCAATTACATCACCTGGCATAAGTCTACGACCCATACGTTCTACCATATCATTAATATGAAAACTAATAAACAGTGTATCGTTTGTTAAAAATAATCCAAATTGTGTTAAATCAAAGTCATTGTCACTAACATTGTATACACCACGTAGTTCAAATACATCAGGATCGTATTTACGATCTCTGTTTTCCATGAATAGTAAGTCTTGTATGTTTGTTTCGTCAATTAAACCTTCAGGATTAATTTCTTCGCCTGTAATATTATCAATCTCAAGTCCACTGCCATAATTAGGCTCACTAGGATCTTTACTATCTCTTTTAGGATCTGGTCCTAGGTACTTGTGTACGTGTATTCCAGTACCGCCTATATCGAATTGTTCACGTATTGCGTGATCCATAAACTTATAGTCGTTACCTTTAAATGGTTTATATAAACTTAATCTTGGCATGCAGGTTTCCTTGTTATATTGTATTTATGCAAATTAGACATCCTATTGCTACGATAAATAGATATGTATGTAGTTAATTCTACATTTTATATAAGGAAAAGAAAATGTTTAGATTTTTCACACAAAAACAATGGAGATTATGGTCGTGGCTGGGTTCAGCTGTTATTTTAAGTTCATTGTGGATACAAGTTCAAATTGACGTTAAAATTAACGAATGGTTTGGACAGTTTTACGATATGATTCAAAAAGCACTTGGTGCACCAAACGCTATTACAATTACTGAATATTGGAGTAGTTTAGGAACTTTTATTTACTTGGCTGCAATTTATGTTTTGATTGCCGTAGTTGTTAGTTACTTTACTGCACACTATTTGTTCCGTTGGAGAGCAGCAATGGTTGAATGGTATCATAGCGTATACGATAAAGCACGTACCATTGAAGGCGCAGCTCAACGTGTACAAGAAGATACTATTAAGTTTAGTCGTATTATGGAAGGACTTGGTACAAGTTTAATTGAATCAGTAATGGTTCTAGTACAATTT